>JAEEGL011462036.1_pt1 | contig 40902 bp, 40 predicted proteins | sample 9134231 | NCBI WGS metagenome assembly JAEEGL01 (sample SAMN16246548, study PRJNA631951) | gut metagenome | biome: gut microbiome; feature: rumen; material: fiber-attached | host: Bos | place: Iran: Karaj | collected 2018-10
ACTCTCAGCAGGCTGTCTATAACAATATCAGTGACCTGAGCAATCTGGAGAAGGTGCGCGATCGCATCCCTGAGGACAAGGTCAACGACTTCAGTTTCGATCAGGATACCGTCAGCCTTCAGGTGCCTCCCGTTGGTGAGTTGAAACTACGCATCTGTGAGCGGGAGGAGCCTAAGTGCATCAAGTTTGAGACAGTACAGTCGCCCGTTCCCTTTAATGTTTGGGTACAGGTGTTGCCCGTCGACGAGAACAACTCGAAGATGAAGGTGACGGTGAAGGCCGAGCTGAATCCGTTTATCAAGAGTATGGTGGAGAAGCCTCTCCAGGAAGGTGTGGAGAAGATTGCCGAGGCGCTGGCACAGATCAAATATGAGTGAAGAGTCATGAAGCTTTGGGAGAAGAATTTCGAGATTAACAAGGAGATTGAGCGGTTTACCGTTGGGCGTGACCGTGAGATGGATCTCTATCTGGCCAAGTACGACGTGCTGGGTTCTATGGCCCACATCACCATGTTGGAGAGCATTGGCCTCTTGGAGAAAGACGAGCTGACACAGCTGTTGGCTGAACTGAAGAACATCTACCATCTGGCAGAGCGCGGCGAGTTTGTGATTGAGGACGACGTGGAGGATGTACACTCCCAGGTGGAGATGCTGCTGACCCGTAAGTTGGGTGATATGGGCAAAAAGATCCACTCAGGCCGCTCACGTAACGATCAGGTGTTGGTAGATCTGAAGCTCTTCACCCGTCACGAACTGAAAGAGATAGCCGACGAGGTGAAGATTCTTTTCGATGAGCTCATCCAGAAGAGCAATCAGTACAAGGACGTGCTGATGCCAGGATATACCCATCTTCAGATTGCGATGCCCTCGAGTTTTGGCCTCTGGTTTGGTGCCTACGCAGAGAGTCTGACAGACGATATGCTCTTTCTGCAGGCAGCCTATAAGATGACCAACCGCAACCCCTTAGGTTCTGCTGCAGGCTATGGTTCCTCGTTCCCCCTGAACCGAACGATGACGACAGAACTGCTGGGCTTCGATTCGATGGACTACAATGTGGTGTATGCCCAGATGGGTAGAGGCAAGATGGAGCGCAACGTTGGTTTCGCCATCGCCACCATCGCTGGTACCATCGCCAAGATGGCTTTCGACGCCTGTATGTTCAACTCGCAGAACTTCTCGTTCGTGAAGCTGCCCAAGGAGTGTACCACAGGTTCGAGCATCATGCCCCATAAGAAGAATCCCGACGTGTTCGAGCTGATTCGTGCCAAGTGTAATAAGTTGCAAAGTCTGCCGCAGCAGGTAACACTGATCATGAACAACCTGCCTGTGGGCTACTTCCGTGATTTACAGATTATTAAGGAAGTGTTTCTGCCCGCTTTCGGTGAACTGAAAGACTGTCTGCAGATGGCAGCATACATTATTAATAAGATAGAGGTCAACGAGCATATCCTCGACAATCCGATGTACGATCCGATGTTCTCCGTAGAGGAGGTGAATCGCTTGGCTGCCAATGGTATGCCTTTCCGCGATGCCTATAAGAAGGTGGGACTTGACATCGAGGCAGGATCATTCAAGGCCAGTCATGATATCCATCACACCCACGAAGGCTCCATCGGCAACCTCTGCAACGACCAGATTCAGGCCCTGATGCAGCAGACGCTCGACGGATTCCATTTCGAACGGATGATGTCAGCAGAGAAAGCTTTGCTGGCATGAAGCGACTACTGTTTATAAGCCTTTGTGCTTTGTTGATGAGCTGTGTTGGCGAGAATAACATCTCCCGTGAATACGAGTGTTACTTCGTATTCGACACCTCGCTCCATCCCCTGCCCTGCCAGCTGACGGGCATCCTCGGCAACCCTGGACATTTCGCCAAGGTGGAGAGCAGTATGGTACAAGGTGTGCGCCATCTGAAGACCACCCGCAACTACGACAATGCCACGGAAGACATCATGCTTCGTAGTGAAAAGGAGTCGAAGACCGTCTGTGAGCTTGGTGCCAACAACTGTATCATCGTGGGGGTCAGCAGTTTCAACGGGCTGGTGGCTTACGATGGACAATGCGCCAACTGCCTGAAAGAGCTAGGCGGCACCAACTTCCCACTCACCTGGCAGAACAACGGCACGCAGCTCCACTGCGCCAAGTGTGGTCGTACCTACGATGCCAACAACGGGACTGTCGCCAGTGGCACACCAGGTCGTCAACTTCTGAATTACAGGGCTGTGTTCAACGGCACGATACTGAGTGTTTCCAATTAATTATCTGCCGCCATATATTAAATAATGTAGAAAAGTTTGGCTATTTGCAAAAATTGCCTTACCTTTGCAGACGCAAAACGAATTTTGCCGCGATGGTGGAATGGTAGACACGAGGGACTTAAAATCCCTTGGCCCGAAACGGCTGTGCGGGTTCGAGTCCCGCTCGCGGCACTAATACTAAGGCACTTCCAAACTATGCTGATTACCCAGAAGAAGCAATTGTTCGAGTTTGGCAGAAGGGTCTTTCCCCTCTACCTGATTCTTCTTTTGTTGACTTCATGTGGCGGCAATGACGGGAAATTCAGAATCGAAGGCAGTTTTAAGGGTATGAACCAAGGCGAGCTGTATATCTATAGCATCAATGGAAATCAACAACTCGACACAATCTCCCTTGCCCGAGGAGAGTTCAAGTATCAGATTGCACTGGAAGAGCCCACCACCATGGTTATCGTATTCCCCAACTTTTCGGAACTGCCCGTCTTTGCAGAGCCTGGAGCAACCGTTGAGATCAATGGCGACGCCACCCACCTCAAGGAAACGAAGATTAAGGGTACCGACCTCAACAAGCAGATGACAGCCTTCCGCCTACAGACAGCAGAGATGACACCCCCTGAGGTCATAAAGACCGCCAGCCAATTTATCAAGGACCATCCAGACTCTCCTGTCAGCCTCTATCTGCTACGCAAACATTTCATTCTTCCTGTTGATGCCGACTATCGGCAGGCCCGAGAGCTCGCAGAGCTGATGAGCAAGGCCTTGCCCGAGAATGAAGATTTGAAGGCATTATCCCAAAAGCTGTCAGGACTACAAACCCTGAAAACCGGAGAGAAGATACCTTCATTCAGCGTCACCGACATCAATGGCAAGACAATCTCCTCGGCAGATTTGAACGCAAAGGCTAATGTCATCATTGTCTGGGCATCATGGAACTACGAGAGCATATACATGCTGAGCCAGCTTCAGAAAATGATGGGACACTACGACAACAGGCTGAAAGTGCTTCTCGTCAGCATGGATGCCGACGTCAAGGACTGCCGGCGCATCCTCAACAGAGACTCCATCAAATGGAGCACCATCTGCGACGGACGCTTTTGGGAGTCGCCTATTCTCCAAAAGACAGGACTCTCCCATCTACCCGACAATCTCGTCTTCGACAGTCAGGGAAAAGTCGTCGACCACTCGATGAACTACCAAACGATGTTGGAAACATTTGACAAGATGATAGAATGACACCATAATTAATACTTAAATCATTGATACTATGCTTGTTAAAACATTCTGTGCAGCCGTAATGGGGCTGGAGGCAACAACCATCACCATCGAAGTCAATTTGGCAAGAGGCGTCATGTTCCACTTGTCGGGTATGGCAGATACTGCTGTGAAAGAGAGCTATGACCGCATCCGTGCAGCCATGTCCAATATAGGTTTTAAACCACCGACAGCTGACCTGACTGTCAATCTCAGTCCTGCCGATATTCGTAAGGAGGGTAGTGGTTACGATTTACCTCTGGCTATCGGCATCCTTGCTGCTCACGGGAAAGTCTCCGACGCCATGCTGGCAGATTACATGATGATTGGCGAGTTAGGTCTCGACGGGAAGCTGAAGCCCGTCAGCGGAGCCCTTTCCGTAGCCATCCGCGCTAGAAAGGAGAAGTTCAAGGGTCTGTTTGTGCCAAAGGAGAACGCTCGTGAAGCAGCTGTTGTCAACAATCTCGATGTCTATGGCATGGAGAACCTGAGCGATGTCATCAGCTTCCTCAATGGTAATGAAAATAGCTACGAGCCTACTTTCGTCGACACTCGCAAGGAGTTTTATGAACAACAATACTCTTGTGACCTCGACTTTGCCGATGTCCGTGGACAAGAGAGCGTGAAACGTGCTTTAGAGGTGGCTGCTGCTGGTGGCCATAATCTGATTATGATTGGGGCCCCAGGCAGTGGTAAGTCTATGATGGCCAAGCGGTTACCAGGCATCCTACCCCCACTCTCACTAGCTGAGAGCTTGGAAACCACGCAGATCCATTCTGTGGCAGGAAAACTCTCCAGCGGCACGTCACTCATCTCCCAGAGACCCTTCCGTAGTCCTCACCACACCGTATCACAGGTCGCCATGACTGGTGGCGGCAATAGGGCTCTACCAGGAGAAATCTCAATGGCCCATAATGGTGTCCTTTTCCTGAAAGAGCTTATAACTTCCTTAGTTGCATAACAATAAATCCCCAAAATAAACAAAACGAATTATTCGTTATTTCAAAAAGAAATCTCTACCTTTGTAGCCGAAATCAACAACCAATGATTATGGCTTCAAAAATCGCATACGCTATTGCTCGTGAATCTTCTGATGATAGGACTTTGCAGAATCAATACGACAACATTCACAAAGTCGCTAAAGAGCTTGGATATAAAATCGTGCAGGAGTTCGGTGAAAATGTCACAGGTGATGCAACCAAAAAGGATGGTGCAGACCCAGACTTCATCGAAGAACTACGGGTTGCCATAAAAGCAAAGAAACCAGATGCCATATTCTGTTATTGGATTGATAGATTGACAAGAACTACCTTCAAACAAGGTGCATACCTTAATGAGTTTTCTGTCACACCCAAAATTCCGATTTATTTTACCAGGAAGAATAAATGGACAATTGACCCAACTACTAATGTTATTGATTTCGATTTCCTTGCTGAACTTTCCAGTGATACCACACCGCAGAAGGAGAGGGAGAACATCGTTGCCAGAACTGCACCTCAAAGAGTAAAGAATGGGTTAGATGGTTATTATATAGGTCATTTATCTGACGGGTACTGCGTTAAGGAAAAATGGGGAACCTGGGAAGATGGACATAGAAGAAAAATTAAAGAGATTGTCATTGATACCAAACGTCGCCCTGTGATAGAGCGGATTTTCAATCTGTATATTAAAGGAAACTCCAACAATAAAATAGCATCCATTTTAAACGCTGAAGATGTCCCAACAACCAATCGGTACAGAACTGAGAACCCAGAAATGTTTGGACATAAGCAAACCTACGTTGGCAAAGATAGAATGAAAAGAGAACGTAGTAAGGCAAAGTGGAATGGTAGCTTAGTGGCAGCAATATTATCAAACCCCTGGTATAAGGGGATTAGAAAGTTTAAAGGAAAAGAACTTCATCACGAACCCATTGTTTCAGAAGAAATATGGGATATGGCAAGTAGTCTTCGTGAAGAGAAAAAAGTATCTTTCAGAGAAAGCAGAATTGCTAGCAAACATAATTTTCTTTTGTCTAACCTTATATTTTGTAGCAGGTGTGGCAGCAAATTGTATGGTCATTATACAGGATTGAACAACCACTATTATTGTTCCTCAATAGACAATTTATCCAAGTGTGGACTTAAAGGAATCTGTAAAGAGAACATAGAAGCTATAATTTATAAAACAATCAAGGAGAATGTGCTTCGTTCTGTAATTAATAATACCGACGATTCTATCACTAGCTTCTTTAAGCTTGATAAAGAGGTTGAAGATGACCTCAATGAAAAGATTCACAATAATAATATCATTATCAACGATAAAAAGAAGTCCATCATTGACCTTAAAGAACAAATCCTGTTTCATTTCGATGAACAATCCCATTACAGGAATCAGCAAGATATGCTCGATTTTATCCGTGTTACTATAGAGCAAAAGAGACAAAAAGCTGATAATCTTAAAGAAGAAATAACGAAGTTAGAGGCAGAAAACCGTAGTCATCAACGCAAGCTCTCTTCCAGTTCCGATATAAAAGAGATTGTCAATAATATCCTTGGAGATATGGAAATGGAGGATATTAGACTGCTATTCAACCAAGCAATTGACAAGATTGTGTTATTTAACACTGAAAAGACCAACGACGTGATAAGGGTCATTTATAAGAACGGGAAGAAGGACGAAATAATCTACTCCTCTGGTTTGTTAAAAGGAAAGTACATTAAGCTTGCCTCTTCTCTGTATTACGACGAAGAAACAAACATATTGCAATCTACTTTTTATCCTTTATTCATCACCATTGTGAATAATAAGTATGTGTATTTTCTTAATGAAGAATGCCTTGATGGGCTGAAGTTGAGACCATATGATGAGGTAACTAGTACTGATTGTTTCAAATTTGATAGTGGGTTCTCAATTGATGATTTTATCAGATTGACTAGGGACACTATCATAGCCCTAGAGTATGAAAGGTTAGAAGAAGAACCAGAGATTGCAACGGTTCAAAGAGAACGTCAAAGAAACTGGAGAAAAAAGTACAATACGGGTCGCCCGACAAGCGAACCGTATATCTTACATAATGAGACATATGAGGAAATACAAGTCAAGAGAATGAGGCTATACAGAAAGGCATATAAGATTAAAAATAGGAAAACAATATCTGCTGAGGAAAAGCAGAAGCGATTGGAAGATATCAAGCGACAACTCGACATCTTATCAGTTCAAGTCCCCTATATTAAACCCAGGAAGAAGCGTTCCAAGTCAGATGAAGAATTTGCCTCAGAGCCACTAGATTAGAAAACGTCCACTCTTATATCACTATCGATAAGAGAAACCGTTTTACCCAAATCTACCCGATTGTTAGAATTTCGAAAAACACCTTCAAATCTCTCGAAACATCAGCAAGTACTGGCGTTCCAGGAGTTTTGAAGGTGGTACACTAATATTCTTAGTGAATATTTCAAGTCTTATAATACAAAGTGAATGGATTAGTTCTCTTCAATTATACTTGGTTAAGTAATCCTCGTGCCACCATCTTTTGTGCATTTACTAATGATTCCCCATAATAACAAACCATGTCCTCAAAGCCATATCCATTATATTTATCATCCATTACCATCTCACCATTCACATCATAGTAGGAATCGTGAATATTAAATACATCATACGTTGTGACACTGCCATTAGCAACCTTGAAACCGTCCTTCTCAAAGTGAATTGCAGCAAAACCACCAATGGGGTCCCAGTCAAAATTCTCAGCATTGATTTTGTATATATAGAATCTGGCAGTCCATCCAATACTTTTAGGGTCAGAGAGTGTATCCTCACCCACAAGGAAAATATTGTTACCATATCTTTGACTATACATAATTTGATAATCTATTTCATAACCTTCGCCAAGATAGGCAAAACCAAAGATTATTTTTTGAGGTTGGTTATTACCTTCTTGTGTATAGCATGAAACATATATTTCATCGGCAGCAAGATATAATTTCCGACCATTTTCAGCATATAAAGTCCATTGATAATCTTCTAAATAAGCAGTAGTAGCTTGCTTAATTTCCTTCAATGAAAATTCACATGGAAATCTAAACTTACCCATTTTACTACCCCACTTGTCACCTTTTCTCATCACATAATAATAATCCTCTTCAATAAATTTGATTTCATCATATTCAAACTCCAGAATGATTTCACCATCATTTCCATTTATAACGCCCCATTTACCATTTTTATACTGCGATGGTTTCCATTGCCAAAAATCATCAAGAATATCATTACCGCCTAATATATTATATTCACAAGGTATTATTTGCTCTCCATTCTTTAGAAGCCCCCATAGTCCTTGTTTTTTTACTCTACCATAAGAACCAATTTCATCATAAATAATTGGCAAAATTATATTTCCGTTACAATCAATCTTCCCACACAAACCGTTAGAATATACAATGATTTCACCATTCTCCTTTTCACAATCTTCCCCTATCTGAGATATATCGTCATAGATAAAATCACATAGAATTTCTCCAGTAAAAGGATTAATCAATCCCCACTTACCATTCTTTTTAACCAATATAGAATCAACGTAACCTCTACCTACGGTCAGAATATCTTCAAACAAGGTGTCAACTACCAACTTCTTATTATTATCGTTAAGAATCACAAATCCAAATCCCAAATTACCAATTAAGTAAAAACCGCTTTTAGAATATATTTGAACCGTATAAGCGTTTATAACCTCTTTATGCGCTCTGTTGAAAACAACACTTGTTGGGTTTACTCTTTTCCCACAATACCAACAGAAGACCTCTTCGTCGCTTGTTTCTTGTCCACAATGCTTGCAATACATAACTATGACGTTTATTAACTTATTACTTTTGAACTGAACCCAGTAACTCCTTCACTTCAACATTAGTTGAATCAAGGCTTAATACCCTGGCGGCAAACTCTTTGGTCTCCTGGAAGTAGTTATTGGCTGCAAAGAGTTTGACTGCTACCAGGTAGTTTGCTATGGCTCTATCCTTATCACCTATAAGCTCGTATATCTCACCTTCGAATATGTATGCCCTCGCATAGGTTGGCTTCATTTCAATCACTTTCTCGTAGTTTATAAGTGCCGAATCAAACTTCTCCATCAAGTAATAAACATTGCCCTTAGTCTGATAGAGGTAATAATCATCTGGTGTTGAGGCTAGCTTTTTATCCAGGAGAATTAAAGCTTTTTGAGGATTACCAGTTGCAGCCAAAGCTTCAGCATAAGGTATTGTTAGATTTATGGTATCTTTCTCTCCAATCAACGTGTCGCCGATTGAAACAACGGTCTTCCAATCCTGTTTCTGGTATGCTTCAACAAGCTTCTGAGCATCCGATTTTGGCTCTGAAGCCACCTGGGATGGTTGTTTGTTCTGGCATGAGGTCAATACCAGTATGCCCCCTATTGCCAATATATGAGTTAATTTATTCATATGATTGCTGTCTTAATCACTACCCCATATTCTAAACAATTTATTCTTTCTGACGAATTCCATATTCATTTTACGTTCTATTCCTTACAACAATAGCATTTATCAATGCAGTTATCTCGTTTGCCAAATCTTCACTCCTGCCTATATGTAGCTTTACCAGAGGCTCCGACAACCGATTTACATTGATGTTAACGGTGAAATCATGTATGGTTTTGTCCTCTCCCTGCTTATATTCTGTGGTTTGTTTGGCTGTTGCACCGCCTATTACAGCTCCAGCTACGCCACCCAATGCTGCGCCGACGACAGCACGCCCAACAGCACTGGCATTGCTTGTGGCGGTTTTTGATGATAATTCTCCCTTGATGACCCTACTATTATCAGTTAGGTTATAGCCAATGATTTCGTCAAAACTATACTTCTCGTCATTGATGATAATAACGGATGACTTTTCATAGACCCGTATGAAGTCCTGGATTGAATCACCAGGATTTGAGATTACCTTGGCACATTCGCCATATTGGGATTCATACTCTGCTACCCTGGTCTGTCTCTCCCTTTCTTTGGCTTCTTTCTTCTCTTGAATCTGTATGGCTTTACGTCGTTCAAGGTCTTTCTCTGCCTTATACTCATCATTGTAACTACGGACTGCATACAACAGTATAGCATAGACAATGATGAAGAATACCAGGAGAAATAACCATGAAACACTGCTGTTACTCCCCGAAAAATAGAAATAGATGCTGCCTATAGCATAGGCTGCGACGGTAAGTATCACTGCTATAATGCCACTTGCTTTTGCATCACTTTTGAAAGATTCACCCATATAGTTGAATGGTTTTAATCACAATAACCGCACCATCTTACTCTGGTTTGACAATAGGCTTTCCTTGCAAATTAAAGAAGCATTCTTTTCCATCTTTTGTCATTCGTATAGTACTATCATTCACAAAATAGCCACCATACTTGTCATAATTACAAGGAATGATTTGCTCTCCCTTCGTGTTAATATATCCATACTTCTCTTGGAGAACAACCTGTGCAATACCTTTTTCGAATGCCTGAGCCTCGTCAAATTTAGGAGGTATAGCCCATTCTCCCTGTTTGTTAATATAGCCAAATACCTGGGCGAAAATGTTTTTATTAGAATACCCTTGAACAGCTAATCCATCATGGAATTCACTCATATTAACAGATGGGCATTGCTGAAACTTAAATGGTATTACAACATTTCCTTTCTTGTCAATGTAGCCACATTTCAATTTTTCCACTCGTCCCCAGCCAACAGTATTCATAAACTCTCCACTTTTGATATAAACGGCAGCTAATCCTTCAGAGAAATTTCCAGCTTGTCTATATATAAATGGGATAACGACGTTTCCGTTGATATCTAAATAGCCACAATTTCCATCTAGTTGTTCTGCTGACACAAGTCCCTCACAATAATCACCCATATCAACATAATCAAAAGGAATCATTATTTTACCTGTTTCCGCTTCTACTAGCCCTTTTCGAGTGCTCTTATAATCTCTTGATTCACCTTTGCTTATTGTTAAATATCCACTAGGGTTAGTGAAGAATTCATCATACTCACAATCTAAGACTTGCTTATTTTTACTATTATAAAGTCCATAGAAGTCACCTGCCTGCACGATTGTTACTGGGCATTCTTCATTCCATTTGTAATGAATCTTGTCATACTTGAATGGAATTATTATATTTTGTTGGTAATCGCTTACACCGTAAAAACCATCATATTTAGCTACAAAAACTGTATCATCATAACTATAAATCTGTTCATATTTATATTGTGTTATGTCCTTTCCAGTGATATCAGCAAATCCCCACTTGTCATTTAGCCTTAACGCAATATAATCATGACCATTATCATAAGCACCAGAATATATGCATTGTTTTATTATTTTCCCATCCAAATCAACAACTCCCATTAGAGAGTCTTTCCTAATTGGTCTAAAGTTCTTTTTTAAATCAAAAATATCATCATACTCACATGCTAATATTTCATTGCCGTATTCATCAATTAGCCCATATTTATCTTTAACTACGATGGCAGTACCTTCCTGGAAGTTCTTAATAGACTTGTACTGTTGCTGCAACTTGTTATAAGTGTCCGTATCAAGGACTTCACTTGGGTTGCCTGATAAGCGTTTCTTCTCGCCAGCACAGCCAACAAACACAAATATAGCTGTTATGGCTACTGATAAGGCTACTATTTTCTTCATAATCAAACTGTTTTTAGTTACTTTTCAGACCCCAAATGTACACAATTTCTAGCCAATCTCCAACAATTTATTAAAAAAAACGTATTTTTATGGCATTTTTCTTTGGTAATTCAAGAAAAACCGCTATATTTGCATCGTGTTTTTCATAGTATTAGATTTAAGGTTAACAGGGACTCAGCGGAGTCCCAATTTTTTTTGACCACAAAGAAACGACGATACGGAGATAGGGATGCCACTTAACCGCAAGGCAGTGGGAATGAGAAGGGTCACACGGTGATTTCTACCAAAATGCGAACATCCTGGTCTCCTTTATCATAGGAATCCGTAAAGTGGATGGGGATGGCTAAGGCTATCCCCTTTTTTGTTTACAACAGTCGATTATACCAGGTTTAGAACCTGTAATCAATCGTTCCGTCCCAGATAGTATCAACCTCGATGGAGATACTGAGGGCTGCTGTCTTGATGTTGCTCTGAATTTTCGGGTACAGAGGATTCTCTTTCTCTCCAGGATGAACTGTCACATAGTCTTTTACCTTGGCACTGAATGACCTAACACTGTCCAAGCCGACGTTGTTCAAACCCATTGACTCCTGGTAAAACGACTCCATGTAGTCCATTGCTGCTTTCTCACAACTTGGTAAGATGATGCAGGACACCAGGAAAGCCATAACTGAAATCATTGTCTTTCTCATACTATCACATTTCTGAAATTAACGATGCAAAGATAATCAAAAGAAACGAGACTCGCAAGTTTTTTTGTGAAAATAGCCAGGTTCCTTTGATATAATAACAGAATCTCGCAGGAAATGACTATCTTTGTGCCCAAGATTGAACAAACATATTCAAGGATGAAGGAATACATAAAAAGACATTTGCCGTATAAGCTGTATGTTGTTCGTGAAGGCTTAGAGACATACTATGCAGATTGGGACTTGACAAAAGTTACCCCACGAAGGATTTTAGGTGATGCTTATATCTTTACCGAAGATGACTTATCGACGTTGATAAAACAACACGGTGATAGGATAAACCTTATTACCAAAGACGAAGAACTTAAAAAGGGTTTTTATAATGTGATAAGCTTTGATGATTACGGCATGGATGTTTATCTGGACATAAAGACATTCTTTGAATACAATAATTTAGGAGAATATGATGCCGAACAGATTGAACCCCTAATTACCAAACACCTCCAAGATAAGAAAAGCTATACAAGCTTGATGGATGCTGTCATAATTGGGTTAATGGCAAAGTATAGGGAAAGGCTAGGTGAACTCATTGGACAGATTCAAACTCTTGTTGATGAGATTGATAAGATTGGACAGGCAGAACAAGAGAAATATGACAATCTCATAGATGTCATTCAAGAGACAGAGGTTGGTAGATATTGCCAAGACGTTGCCTCTGTTATTAAGGAAGAATGTGATTCAATTAAGTATAGTTTAAATAGATTTAGACGAATTGTTAAAGGTGATAAGTACATAATAATACCTTTCTAATCCTATAGCAGAAGAATAGTAGGACAACAGCTATTTCAGTTTGATGATGTCACTACACCTGGTTGTTGGATTTATACTATAGTTATTATATAAAACGTGGGTCAACCATACCATAAAATCCATCACTGCATGCACTTAATGTTGTTAGTAACCCTAGTGCTATGCTAAAAACTAACCAACTGAAGGGAATTGTTAATAATGGAATAAAAATGGTAGTAAGGATTTTACGTTCTGAACGTTGCACTAAATATATGGCACTCCCAACAGCAATTACCCAAGCAAAAAATAATCCAACGGATAGAGTACATGTTCCTAAAAGCTGGAAAAATATATCGAAAAAATCCACGTCATAATTAACAGTATTTCTGAACGCATTTACTATTGCCCATAAATATGGAATGGCACACACAATACCGATATACGAATCTATAAACGTCTCGACATGCTTTTGATACTGTTCTTCTTTTTTCTGTCTTGCTTCCTCGATTTTCTTTATTGACTCTTCTTTGTCAAGCTTCTTCTGATATGAAAGCCTTTTGGAAGCCATTTCTCTTTCTCCTATTTCTATGTTTCTCCCTTCTTTTAGAAGTACGACTTTCTGTAGCTTAGGATGTGACCATGCAAATCGTTCCCAATCCATAGAGAACTTTTCGGGCATAGTTAATTCTTTTAGGTTATTGCAATTTCTAAAAGGAGGAAATTGTTCAATTGATTCGGGTATAAATAATCTCTCCAGATTATCCAACCCAGAAGTGGTCAAATCATTATATTCTTTAAGATTCTTCCCAAGCTTTATTGACTTTACGTTCTTTACATTTTTCAAACAAACAAGAGGAATTCCCCATCTCACAACAGGGCATAGCCCCACTCCATAAACATCTATTTCATCAGCAACGATAACTTCATCAATACCTTCCTCGATGTCTGATACATAACATTTTTTTTCTTTTAACGAATACGTATAGATAACACCGTTTTCTTCCATATCCACACCTAACAGCCTTGGAAAATCGTACGCATCGTACACCTCTTCGTAATGTTTGTATTTAAGTTTAGCCATACGGATTATTGTTTCTAGTGAATTTTTATAATATCGCTCCACCTGGTAGTGGGATTCTTGCTCTTGAAATCCTTTTTCATTACATTTGCGAACACGTCAGCCTTTCCCTTGCCACCTGCCCTGGTATATTGCTGTGAGGCAATTACAATGGTCTCAGAGCCGTTTATACGGTTTATACGGTCAACCACAGTGTCTAGGCGTTTAAGCTTCTGTATCTGCTCTGCATCAACATCAAACAGGTCTTGTTGAATGGGGCTGTTAGGTGATATTCCCATCACAATCACCCCACCACGTTTGTATTGTACACCTTGGACAAATATCTCCTTCAGAACCTCTGTTGCAGCCTGTACAATCGGTATTGTTGAGCTTGTGGGGGTCACTAACCTGGTTTCCTTATAGTTCCAGTATTGTAGCAAATCCTCTCTGAATGGGTTGGAAGAGACGAATACACCAACGATGGATGCCACCGTATTCTGCTTTCTAAGCTTTTCTGAGCACCTAGAGGCGTAGTTGGATATGTTTGTCCTCAGAGTATCGAAGTTACCAATCATCCCGTTAAAGCTCCTGGAGGTGCATATGCTCTTCTTCTTTGCCAGTTCCTCGTTTGGCACAACGTCCTCACCATTAAGCTCCTGCCAGGTTCTCACGATGTTGATGTTATTAAAGGTCAGTCTTACCCAGTCCTTATGATGTTGGGCAAAGTCATATGCTGTCCTACAACCTAGTTCCTGTAGTCTGGCAGCATATCTCCTGCCAATGCCCCATACATCTTCGATGGGAAGCCACTGCAAGGCTGCTATACGCTTATAGTCTTCATCTATGATGCAGCAATGCTTATACTCTTTGAATTTCTTAGCCAGTTTGGAGGCTATCTTAGCCAGTGTTTTATTCGGTGCTAGTCCGATTGAAACTGGCATTCCCACAGACTTCTTAATGCGTTTATGAAGGTTCTCACCCCACTTCTGGAGGTTAAAGTTCTCCATACCATCCAGGTACACAAAGCACTCGTCGATGGAATATCTGAAGTATGCTGGAGCCTCCTGGCTTATTATACTTACCACCCTGGATGTAAGCTCACCATACAGCTCATAGTTGCTGCTGAATACTGCTATCTTCTGTTTTGGAAACTGCTGCTCCAGTTGGAAGAATGGCATGCCTTCCTTGATGCCCAGTGCCTTTGCTTCATTGCTCCTGGCTACCACACACCCGTCGTTGTTTGATAGCACCACAACGGGCTTCCCCTCCAGGTCTGGACGGAAAACACGCTCACACGAGACGTAACAGTTATCGCAGTCAACTATGCCGTACATTCAAGCTAATCTTTCTCTATTAAGATTCATCTGAATATTGAAGGCATTCCAATGGTTTTCCTTCTTCTCGCTAGTTTTCCCTTCAAGAAAATCTATAGTTCCATTTACCAAAACAGGATTATCCACTATGAAACAAACATCACAAGTAAGAATGCTTTCCTTGGGAAAATCTATGTATTGAGCTGGTATATTATAGTTATTCTTACCTATTTCTTTCCCCTCTTCGTGGAATATGTAAATCATATTCTTTTGAGTTTCACTAATTACCATTTCGTTGTTGATACAAATATCCCGTACAGCATAACATTCATCAATTATCTGTTTATCTAAGGATGAACGTATAACCCATGATTGGGGTGTGTTGGGCGACCACAATACTGAATCATTTGACAAAGTTGTTTTAAATGTGATTTTGACTTTATTTGCTTTTACTTCAATCCTGTCAATGTAGTAGTCGTCTTTCCACTGCTCATATATGACATTGTTGATGGCAAAATTCTCGTAACCACAGCTGTTTTCAACTGCTTCAACATTCTTGATTGGCTTCTGAGTCTCTACAGGAAGTCCAGCCTGTCTGACGAATTGGGGTTGCGGTGAAATAGGGGGCTGGGGCTCTACTGGAACTCCAGCTTGCCTGACGAATTGGGATTGCAGTGATATATCTTTAAGAGCATAATTATTGTAGGAAAATAGGTCAATGGCAGGATTGTTCACACTTAGGTATTCTTTTACACTGGTGACTTCTGGCTTCTTCTCCACAAGTCTATTGAAGTTATCGGCGTATAACTGCACGATGCCTTTATTGCCATCGATACGGACAATGTTCTCATCATTAAGTGTTTCAGCGTAATAAGTGTAGTTATAAGAGCCTGTTATCACAATGTCTGAGTCAACGACCATGTATTTGTTATGCATGGGGATATTCTTCTCGGCAAAGTATAAACAACCGCCAGCAGACACGAGTCTCTGGAAATCCAAGCCTCCAGGTCGATGATTGATGTTGTCATTGATGACTATGAGCCTGGCATTAAAGCCATCGTTGTTATTCAGCTTCTCAATGATAGCATCAAAGATTTTATGGTTTGTAAACCAGGCAACAGCTATCAACAGTTGTGCCTTTGAAGCCTTAATGTCTTCAATGATGACATCTTCAATCTTCTCAAAAAAGGGTTTTACTTCCATAACTATGACTGTTTATTTCCACTTCTTAATTGTCCATACAACCACTCCCCATACATCGAAGTTATCATCTTCATCGATGCGGAATGATGGGTACTTGGGATTAGCCGACTTCAATTCAATGAATCCTTCTTTCTTATGTGTAAGGTCTAGGAGTTTCACATTGAATTCACCATTGATGTATGATACAACCACGTCGCCATGCTCTGCCTCTATGGAACGGTCAATAACCACAATATCGCCCTCGTCGATTCCAAGGTCAATCATTGAATCACCTTCCACACGCCCATAGAATGTGGCTTCTGGATGCTTTATAAGGTCTCTATTGAAGTCCAGGCTGTCAGCCATATAATCGTCGGCTGGAGACGGAAATCCCGCCTTTATGGACGATGCAAACAGCAGATTAAGCTTCTCTTCAAACTCTCCTTTAATCAGTTTCATATCTTGTTATTCCATTTAATCTATATTCCAAACAGCATCCATTTCTCCACCCAAAGCATCGTATAAAGAATCTTCGTGTGTGTAATCATCCCAATTAGACGGTACATTTACACCACAATAATCATCTTCATCAATTTCGTAATCGCTAAAGCCATCATTCCAGTAGTAGCGTTCATTCCATTTATCAACGATATACACGTTATTATCTTCATCAACCCTTGCCCCTTTTGTCTCAATGTAGCCATATCTCTTAGAGTATTCTCCTATCTGCATATACTCCCCCTTGCGCATACATTTGAGCATATCTTCCTTCAAATCATCACTATATAAATCCAAATCCACTTTCTCACCTAAGACAATAGTGAAATACTCGTCTATGTCAATAGTAGAATATTTTAGACCAAGAAGCATTTTCCTTTTTGAAGAATATAGTCCGTACTTGCCGTTTCTAGTAACAACAATAAGATATTCATCTTCAGCAACATACTCTCTGCCAATATCATCTGTGTCTATTCTCACAAATGCGTTTTCAACACTATAGCGTGTGGAAAGCACAACTTTCCCATTCCTAATGACTTTGATTGTTCCTTGTGAATCCCTAACACTGATGAAATAGCCACTTTTTAATACTTTTACGGAATTACCCTTTCTGAACGGAATCCCTTGAAACACTAATTCTTCATTGATGTAGAAGTCACAGCTCCTGGTTTCGCCAGAACCTGTAATGCCTACTCGATATTCATTCTTGTCTTTGTTGAGACTAATATTCTTTATGTGACTATACTTTGCCATATCTGTAACAGTTAAAATGGTAAATCATCAGCACTTCCTGTAGGCTCTGGTGGCGGAGGTGGGAATGGTGCTGCAAAACCACCGATGGGATTATGTTTAGGCACAGGGGCTTGTGTCCCATAAGTAAAAGAAGCCAGAGGTGCTTTTGGTATCTTAGGTACTCTTCTGTTTCTTCGTTCTTCCCTCAATTTCTCAATGTCCTGTGCTGTCATTTCCTCTGTAATTAGTATTCCTGGAGGTGTCAAATTACCATATCTGGTTTCAAAGAAATCACAGCAACTTTCCCTGTTGGAACAGACGAACGAGCGATATTTCTCGCCATTGGTCGCTTCACCATCCTTAATCGCCACAATCTTTCCCTCCAGGCATTTGGGACATAGGTATGAACCTTTCTCGATTCTCAGCAGGAACTCGCTTATGAATGGCGACGGTCTCTTCTGGTCATACAATATATACATATTCTTCCTGGCTCTGGTCATTGCAACGTAGAACAGTCTTCGTTCCTCTGCAAACGGGTATGACTCACTCTTGCTAAGAACAAAGTCCAGAATGGGGTCATCCTCAATTAGAGACGGGAAACCATACGCTCCCTGGTTACAGTTCACCAGAATCACATGGTCTTCTTCCAATCCTTTTGCAGAGTGAACTGACAAGAAGGGTAACTCTCTTCCTGCAATCTTAACCATTATACGGTTCTCCTTCATGTCTATCTTCCCCTTGAATCCTACAGACATAGCATCATAATTGTATCTTCCAAGCAACATAATACTGTCAGTAGTGGGTATCTCTTTAATGATGTCCTCTACCTTGTGCAATACACCATCTTCCTCATCACCGTCACATTTTACAAATCTTAGGTAGGTTTTCTTTGTATCTCCTTCGGGCGTTTTGATGCTCTTTTCCTTCTGCTCCTTGTTCTTCAAAATGAATTCTGAAGACTTTTCAATTAGAGGTTGATGGAATCTGTATGTGGTTTCTATCTTGCAAAGCTCAGTGAAGCCAAAGTATTTCTCGAAATCATATACCAGGGACATATCTGAACCAGCAAAGCGGAATATGGACTGCCAATCGTCGCCCACGCAATAGAGCTTAGTCTTAGGCGATTCGCTTCTCAGTGCCTGTAAGAACTTGTAACGGTCAACAGATATGTCCTGGAACTCATCAACCAGAATATACTCATAATGCCTCCATAAGCCTTTTCTGCAAATCTCTGTAGCCTGTATAATGGCATCTGTAAAGTCCATCTGATAGCTCTGGTGCAGGGTTCTCTCATATTCCTCATAGAAGGGCTTGATGATATTTGTAAGTATTACCTTGCTCCTGATGTCCTGTGGAATAACATTTGCCTGGCTATCATTGGCATTTGTTCCTAATCCATCCAACAGCCCGTCAACGGTCTTCTCATTGGCTTTCATAAGAGTAATAAATGACAGGATGAGCGTATAGACAGACCTCTCCAGACTCTTACTCCTCTTGACCAGCATTTCGTATAGTTCCTGGTCAGAACGTTCATGTATAGGCACTCCATGCCTAATAAGTTGCTCTCTTAGTTTGGTCTCAACAGTGCCATCCCTAAAATCTGCGCTAGTTGTTTCAATAAGAGTTGTCCCATTTTGTAAGTGGGTCATCCTCTTCCAGATGATTCCCTCCTTGTACTTCCTGTTAGCAGATTGCCATCCCCCTCTTTCTCCATCACCAAACCAATCTGGGACATTGCCTGTGGAATCAATGGCAAAATGTTCTAGATAGAGCCATTTCCATTGCCTCTGGCTGTCCAGATAGTAAATCGTGAAGTCTGGTCTATATTGCCTTCTCTCTGGGGTTGTCGTGTTGTATTGGTAGGCATTTTCATATCTGAATGGCACTCCAAACCTTGTGAGAATGGAAACAAGCCGCTTCTCTTCCTCGCTCCTGGTGAAGATAATCTTCCCGTCAACGTCAGGGAACAGTGCCTGTATGCCGTACTTTCTCCTGTCCTCATAGTAACTGAAAGCGTCGTTATAATCATGCTCCAGTCCCATCATTGACTGTTGGTTGATGATGTAGTTATTGATTGCATGAAGGAAATTTGAATTGGTCTCAATGAGCTTATGGAATATGTTGAGAGACAAGTCCGATTCGCAGAATGTTGGTGCTTGACCTGTTACTTGTGCCACAATATCCTTTGCAAGCTTATGGAAGGTACAACAGGTAATACCATCAATCTTCATCCGTTCATGCAATTCATTTGCAGCCTTTCTGGTATAGGTAATTAGCAACAGTTTTGATGGGTCAATGCTACGTTTCTCCACCAGGTATTTGGCTTTGCCAAGAATGGTCGAGGTCTTACCAGAACCTGCACTGGCAATAACCAGGCAGTTGTCTTCCAACTTAACGATGGAGTCCCTTTGCTGTGGGTCAAGTGGGTATGAACCTAGAACGGTGTCGAAATAGGTCTTATTGGTTGATAGTTCATTTCTTATGAAAATATCATTATGATGGTGTCTCAAGTTAATCAAATTAGAGATTCTATTCAGTATTTGTTTGCTATCTTCATCAGTAATGAACTCTGAATATTTAGGTAATAAGAGCTTTGACAATTCTTCGATTCGAGAGGATGAATCCTTGAATGCCTGCATTTCAGAATAAGCAAAATAGTGGTTATTATCCATCAATCTCGCAAAATCATCATTAGCCTTTACAGCTAGTTGCTTGAGTTCTGAAATGGCATCATAAACCTGGTTGTTCTCCTTCATCTTCAGAGATAACCTATAGGGGGTCATAGTCTCTTTAAAAGACGCTAGAAACGTTTCTTTGAGGATGTTGTCATTCCTTTTCTTGCTTGAATACAAATCGTTTACAGCCCCGATGACATCTTTGTACTCAGATAGAAGGGCATCAATATGTGTTTGTTCTACTTTCCTTTTTGGAGCGAAGAAATCCTCTAGTTTGTCCAATGCCTCTTTTGCTTTGGGCGCAAGCAAACGGGCTTGTTTTTCAAACTTGCTTTCTTCACGAGTATTAGATATGAGACCAACTATGAATAATATTACGTATAAAGCTCCTTTTAAAAATGGAATTGCTATGGCAATAACAATTACAGCAGATATTATCCATACAATAACGTTCCCTAATGCACCCAAAACGTCGTTAATCGATAATAATATATTAATCATATCTTCAGATTTTACAACTCACTTACAACGTATTATCAATGATAACACCTTCACCACCACATTTGAAGCAAATGCCGTTCTCCACATGGCTATACTGAGGCAGATAGCCACTTCCACCGCATCTGTCACAAGGAATGAGATTTCTAATAAGACTCATATTCGAGTCATAGAGAGGAATGTGTGAGGTCTCATGTCGTTTATTATGGCAGTCCTCGCACAACGTAACAAGTGCCTCGTTATCATATTCCCAGGGTTTATGACCTTCAATATAGTAGGAATGATGGACGTTCAACCCATTAAAGATAACTTCTTTCGTTGACTCAACAGCTAAGACAATCAGCTTATCTCCATAGTTTACACTTATGGCATAATCCCCTAGTGAAAAGTTGTTTGAATATTGGTCAAAGCTGTTACTGCCATTGATTGAAAGATATACTTTGTTCGCCAGTTCCTTCTCAAACTTGAAAGCGTATAACCAACTGTGGCATATGTTTAGTGACTTATGACTGATAACATCATAAAGATGGATGGCATCCATTCCCAATTTGTCACAAGCTATATTGCTTATGAAATCACCATAATGGAAACCAAGAGGTTGCCCCCTAAAGTATTTAGATTTCTTGTCAAACAGTCGAAAATGAAGATGGTAACTGTCTGTAAGACCATTCTTCTCTAGTTCTTTTATCTTCACATCCTCAAAATGCTCCAAATCGTAATTCCCTATATTGGAGCAAAATTGAGTTATGCTTTTCCCATCTATTACCCATGAACTGAATAGGTTGTTAATAACACTAATATCGTCGATGACAGCATAGCTAAAGCCATTATGGAAGCCTAAGCATCCACAATCCTTGCATTTATAATGGTCTCGGCTAAGTATCTCATTGCACTTAGACCACCATTCCTTCTGCTGTAACAACTCGTTATATGTCATAAACTCTAGAAGTCAAAGAAGAAAAACACAGATGCATATACCTTATTAACACCATTGGCATGACCAATTGTATGACCGTTCCTGTCCTTTACAGTGCCCCACGAGTCTATTCTACCCAGGACATGCTGGTTTGAGTCCTTAACAGTACCGTCGCTGTCAACCTGTCCTAGCTTGGAATACCATCTGTTTCTTATCTCTCCACCGCTACTGATATGCCCTAGAGTATGGTTATTGGCATCCTGCACGTCACCAGACCAGGTAATCTTACCGATTACGTGGTTATTCCTATCCAATAGCTTGCCACCATCAATCTTTGCTAGGACGTGGTTGTTTGAATCAAGGAAATCAAAGAATCCCATAAGCTTCATTGTTTCGATGCAAAGTTAAGTAAAATAATGGAGATAATAGCCTTATTCCCAATAAAAGTTCACTTTTATCCTCATTTTGAATATGTTCTCATTTATTTTTTATATCTTTGCAATCAAAAATATAATAATATAGCTATATGGCAATGAATTTGCAGCAGGTCTTAGACCTATGTAATAAGAGTGAATTTGACAAAGCACTACCCATGCTGGAAGAGATTGTCAAAAACGAGCCTGAGAATTCTGAGGCATGGAGAGTAATGGCTCAGATTCATTGGAATCATTTACAAATGCCAGATAAGGCTTATGATGAATTGATAGAGGCGTTGCGATGCGACCCCCAAAACATATGGGCACTTGTCTTGATGGGTAATCTTTTAACCAAAGAAAAGAAAGACGTTGCACATGCAAAGAAGTATTTCGAAAAAGTCTTGGAATACCACCCAGATAATGCTATTGCAATCAATAACATCGGTGCAACTTATATGGAGGTAAACGACTGGGAAAGTGCGTTACCTTATCTTGAGAAGACGTTAGAACTTGATATTTCATATTCTAATGCTTATTATGGGCTTGCATTGTGTTACTACAAATTACATAGGCTTGAAGATAGTTTTAAGATTTGCCACGACGGTGCTCTTAAATCAGCAGACCGTCCAGAAAATCCCGCTGTAAGAGAGGAATTGATAAAGTTATATTTGACTGTGGCAAAAGATTTGTCAACAGAAACCAATTACATCAATGTCTGGAAGGGAATAAAGGAAGAATTGGAACAGGTTGACCATACTAACATTCGATTCGTTGAGGACAAAAGCCTTAACGTCCTGGCAAAACTTGAGTATGCGCCTATGCATGCTGCAAAAGAACATGTTCTAAGATATAATCCAGATAAGGAGTATGTAAATCATCTCTTCATTCATGAGTTGATGCATCTTAAGATGAGCCAAAAGGCAACATTAGAACACAGAGGTAAGGCTGTGGTAAGTTCTGAGAGCACACGTTCTGCTTTCAATAAAAGATATATGAAGTTTATGCAATCCAAGCATAAGCATCTTCCTTCTAATGAATTGAAAAAAGTGATGGCAGGTTTAGCTGACGGTTTGGGACTCCAACTTATGAACTGTCCACTTGATTTATTCGTAGAACATATGATGTACACAGATTATCCTATTGTTCGTCCAGTTCAATTACTATCTCTATTCCACCAAGAAATTGATAATGTGAACGCCGTTAAACAGGCTGCAAGCTCAGACATATTTCCTCGTGAAATAGTACATGCCAATAAAGTGATGAACATAGTCACATCTATGCATTTTAAGGATATCTATGGCATCAATCTGATTGGACAATATCAACCGACAAAACAGGAATTGAACCAAGCTAAAGACCTGTATGAAGAGTTTAAGGCTTATCTTAACACCTATAAAGTTGGTGATGAATTCGAGATGATGGAATACTTCGTTCAGTCATTCGATATGGAAGAAATGGTAGAAATCATCGATGAAGACAAGGTTACCAGTGGAATGAAAGCAGACCTTTCTCTTCGAAGTGATTTGAAAGACAAAGAAGAGGATGCGCTATCAGAAGAAGATGTTGATGTTGCTAATGCTGATTTTGCATTAAGACATCAAGACGGAGCAGACCCAACGGAAACAATGATGATGACGATGTATATGTTGGGCGCAATGGATTATTTCGACACATTAGACCCTCAAGAAGTTCACCGCATAGCTTTAGAAATAGCGATGGTGGGTGTTACTGGAATCAACCCCAATAAGAAGTATGGCATTAAATCCATTCCCAGCAAAGAATTTGGTGGATATGAGTTTTTGGCTTACTATTATGTGAGTTTTGCAAGAGCTATACCCGATATGCTTGAGAAAATAGGTTTACCTTTCTCGAAAGCTTATGATGCTGCTTTGCAGATGTATAATGGCAGAAAAGGAAAAAAATGACAGACCTGGAAGAACTTCGAAATGCTATTGTTAAGTTCACAGAAGAACGAGACTGGGACAAATTCCATAATGGAAAGGATTTGGCTTTGGCATTGTCCATTGAGGCTGCAGAGCTAAATGAAGCGTTTCTATGGAAGAATGCCTCTGAGGTGAATGTAGAGAAGGTGAAGGAAGAACTGGCAGACATCGTGAACTATGCAATTCTGATTGCCGATAAGTATAACTTAGACATCAAGCAGATTGTCTTGGATAAGATAAGGCGCAATGCCGAGAAATACCCAGTAGATAAAGCCTACGGGAGTGCAAAGAAGTATAATGAACTATAGGTAACAATAAAGAATAACTAAAACCCTAGAGATATGTTAATGACCGTCGGAGAGTTCAGAGATTATGTTCGTAGTGACATAAACGGACTCATTACCAGTGTGGCAAATATGTCCAGAAACGTTTCTGATAACGAGAAACAAGAGATGAATGCTTCCTACATCCAGGTCTCTAAGATGTTTGGTAAAGCCATTGAGGTAAATCCAGAATTTGCCAAAGTTAATATAGGCTCATCTGAAATGCTTCTTGAATATAAGTTACCTTCAGCTTCTGCTTGGTGTGATTTGGTTCTGTTAGGCGATGATGATTCCAACCACCATCAAGTGATGATTGTTGAACTAAAAAACTGGCGCAAAGAAAGCAAGGATAAACCAGGAAACTATGAAGGCTCTATCCTCCATAACGGAGTTGATGAACTACATCCTTGTGAACAGGTAAAAGGTTATACTGAGTATTGCAGATACTTCCATTCGGAGGTTAGACCAACTGACGAAGTTAATGGATGTGTGTACTTTACCCAGAAGATTGATATGTCCCCATACGCTGCTAGTCCAAATGCTCAACTTGTTGCAGATTATCCAACCTATAACGCAGAGGACGAATCAACGTCGATATTAGCCACTAAGATAACCAGAAAGATAACCAAACCCAATCCAGAATTTGCTCATGCCTTTGAAAAGGGTGTTTATCGTCAAGACAGAAACATTCTAAAGCAAGTAGCAGAGAATTTAAGCAAGCTGGATTCTTCTTTGTTTGGCTCTGGTTTAGTAAGCCCCTTTGTCCTTTTGGAAAGACAACGTAGCGCATATAATCACATCATGAAGGAACTTAAGGATGTTGCGGATGGTCATAAACATGTGTTTATAGTCAAAGGCAATCCTGGTTCTGGTAAGTCGGCAATAGCGGCTAACCTATGGGTTGATAGTGTCTTGAAATACAGACAGAAAGGAAATATTGCTTTTGTCACCACCTCTGAATCTCAAAACCATAACTGGACAAAGATGTTCAAAGAGAGTGGAGTGCCAGGCGCACAACACATGATAGTAAAAGCAAGTAGCTTTAAACCTTCTTTGCAAGGTATTGATGATAATGGTCTTAAAGCTAAGATGAGAAGGATTGATGCTGAGAAATATATTAGTCCAACAGGAGCATTAGAGAGACGATTCTACAAAGATTATATTGAATATCTTATTACTCATGATTATGCCAGAGGGTATGTAGAAAACAACAATTTCCTGTCAATCGTCGATGAGGCACATGCATTGGTGTATCCAGAAAAGATGCTGGGAATGGCGATGGGTTGGAAAATCTGGGCTGGTCCTATGGCTTATCATATCATATATTGTAGCCAGATTTCTGTATTCTTTATGGATGACAAGCAGGGATTCCGTGATAGAGAGTCTACAAGTATTGATGATGTGAAAGAATTCTGTAGAATGCTGGGAGTAGACTATACTGAGATTGAAATCAATATGCAGTTTAGGTGTTCTGGCTCTCAAGATTATATTGACTGGGTTGACGCTCTTTGTTCACCAACTCAAATAAAGAACCACAACAAATGGAAAGACCAATATTGTGTTGAAATAGTTGATTATCCTTCTGATTTGGACAATTGGTTAAAAGATAAAAAATCATCTTCGGTGCGGTTGTTGTCTTCATACACAAGAGAATGGGTGTCACCAGATGGTGAAGGACTTGATTCTATGCACTCAAGAAACTCAGAATACGACTTTGACCTTGAGGACAAAAACGGTGAACGGTATAAGAAATACTGGAATTATTCTGGTGACTATGCTGCATTTGTACAAGGCGTTGTTAGGTCTAAGATGCATGATGACCCATTATCAGAGGTAGGTTGTCCATATGTGGTTCGTGGGTTCGATTACAATTACATCGGAATTCTTTGGCTTGAAGACCTCGTTTGGCGAGATGGACACTGGATTATTAATCTAGATTACAACTATGAAACAGGCACGTCGGTAGCAAAAGGTGCTGCTGTTAAAGAACTAGTAGACTACTGGAAGAAGCGGAAGGTAAAGAAAGCTGATATGCCACCATTCACGATTCCAGGTCTTCCTATGTGTGACAGAATCCGTGAAACTGTTTTCCAGGCTTACCGCATTCTTCTTACTAGAGGCATTAAGGGGACTGTCATTTACATCAAAGACGAAGAAACAAGAAATTACGTAAAATCGTTGTTGAAATGAGGAATTACGTCGATGTCATAGAATTTAGAGATGTTCTTCTAGAATATTTGAAAGAGGAGAAGGAACTCTATGAGGAAGATATAAAGAGGAACTATGCTTTGAGTGACGCAGAGAAGGTTGAAGTTGGTCTTTTAGTAAAAGATGCAACTATTACCAGCCACTCTGAAGAAGTGTATGACATGGCAGTTGAAGATAATTACACAAAGCTTCGACCTGGCGATTTGGTCTCAATTATGGATAACAATACCAACAAAAAAACAGAGGCAACAGTTATTGATAATGGCACGGAGACCATGCAGTTTAGATGTAAAGAGGAACTGGACAGCAGTTCTACCTATAATATTGAGGTTTCGGAGTTTGTTCTACTTGACTCTTTCATTAAGCTTCTAGAGTCAATGGATGAAAGCAAGCCTGGAGCATATTTCTTAGAGGAACTAGCAAGAATTTCTGAACCGAAGAAAGTCAATAAGCTAGCTGCTAGCCAGATTGACACAGAAGGGCTAATTCCAGAGAGATTAAATGCAAAACAAAGAGAGGCGTGTGAAGCCATTGCCAAGCTTCCCTCTATATATTGCATACAAGGTCCTCCAGGTACAGGAAAGACAGATGTACTTTCATGCATTGCAACATTGTTTAGCGAAAATGGGCTAGAAGTTGCAATCATCTCCAAGACTCATCAGGCAGTAAATAATGCACTCAATAAGATAAGGAAATACGACGATAGGGGATTTGTTATCAAGATTGGTGATGAACTTAAAGGACAGGAATTAGTTGAAAATGTTATCTGTAGTGATACGTACAGACACTATACAGCAGAAAGAGCCATTCTTAAGAAAAAGGCAGATGGTAGGGCTGATATAGTGGGAATGACATTACAGGCGGCTGTAATTAATTTGGGAATAATGAATAAAGGTTTCCAGCCTCGTGTCGTTATTGTTGATGAAGCTGGTCAAATACCACTAACTGAGGCTGCAATTTTAGGAGCCTCTGGAGCTGGTACAATAATTTTCATTGGCGACGACAAACAGATGCCCCCCATCTATCATGAAGTACAAGAGAAGCATGAACTATCCGTAAGCATCTTCCAACATTTATGTAGTCTTTATCCAGATTATGAGACATCTCTACAAGAAACATACAGGATGAATGAGGACATAACTACTGTTGTTAGTAGGAATTTCTATGAGCCGTTTGGTGAGTACCTTTTCGCCTCAGATTTCTCCAAACATAGGTCTCTAGTCTTGAATGTGGATAATGAAATCCTTAAGTCTGTTGAATCTGTAATCACAATGAATGTCTCAGAGCAAGACCTCTGGGAAGAAAATAACTCAGAAGAGGCTAATTATATAGCAAATCTTATCAAGGATGCATTCAACGCTGGCTTATCTCCTTCTGATGTAGCTGTAATAACACCTTTTAGAAGACAGGTAAGATTAATTCGGGAGACTGTCAAGAAGAGTATTGACTGTGAGATACCACTTATTGACACTGTTGAGAGATTGCAAGGACAGGATGTTGATTTGATTATTATAAGCATGGTAACCACGTCTCCTGCATATTATCGTTCCGTAAGAGGATTCTTACTCAATCGCAATCGTCTTAACGTCATGATAAGCCGTGCAAAGAAAAAGGTGCTGATACTTAAATCGGATATCATTAACTTGAATATTGTATAAATAAGATAAAGGCGTTTCCTTAGAGACTCGCTTAGTTTGGTGGACTTTTTTTGATTAACGCATAAGCGGACTTTACGCATTATCGTTTTTACCTACAAAAGTCAAAATCCGCATATCTGTGAAGATAATGCGGATTTTTAAATATGAATTAGAACGTCAACAGGTCGTATGTTTCCAGAATCTCTTCCTGTTTTAACCCTAGATACCTCTTTGTTATGCTTGTATCTGAATGATTGAAGAGTTCAGAGAGCTTGATTAGACAAAGCTCCTTGCTAGTCTCAGATGCCATGTCAAACGCCCTCCTACCCAGCGCTTTCCTCATGGAATGGTTGCTCATGTTCTTAACTCCAAGCCTGTATTTCTTGTTAATCTCCTTCAACTTGATGTTAAGCCTCTGAGTGCTATACACCGTCTTTTTCTGGGATAGAAAGCACAACTCATTGGGATTGGTAATCTTCAATGCCTTGTAGCAATCCTTGATATGCTCCTGGAAGTCTGGATTCAGTTTGATGATTCTACGTTTCTTGGTTTTCTTCTCCACCACCTCAATGGTGTTGTCCCCCATGAGTAGACTCCATCTGAGCTGACGTAAATCTGATACTCTTAATCCTGTGAAGATGCCACATGCCAGGTATGCCGACATCCTGTAATCTTTGTCTTTGAAGAGACGATGAACACAATTGATGGCTTTATCCCATTCAATGTAATCTGATGTTGTATGTGAACCTTTTGCGCTCATATTTGTTGTAAGATAGAGAATTATCGATGTAAATGTATGTTTTGACTGTTTCTGAAATAGAGAATGCCCAGTTATAGGGACTTCGTACACTTTTACCTAGTAGTGTCCCATATTAGGACTGACTAAATTAAGTACACAGTGGATTCTTCTTATAGATTTTTCTGATGGTTGCCGATGTCAGCTCACCGTTGAATTCCTTTTCCACTCTAAAGATGTGCCCCTCACTTTCTCGTATTACGAAATCGTAGCAACTGTGCTTGTTATCAACGACGAGCTTGATGGCTTCAATAGGGTAGCCTTCCAACTGGACAAGAAAGCCACCTTCTTTGAACTCTATGACTTTATAATTCCTGCTGTTTTCTTTTTCCATACCCAATACTTTTTAAAGTACAACCACAGAATACTGCTGCATAACCCTCTGGTTATAGTCTGGGGTCTTCTCAACCTCTTCGTCAATTGTCCGTACCAGCTCGTCGAAATAGATGCCCTTCTGTTCATTCACAATCTTACCCTGGTTTGATAGGTAGGAGACATTGAACAGGTCTGCTCCTTCATCATAGACTATTTTGCACCAGCCATTGAATTTATACCCCTGTACATGGAAGATAATACCCGTATCACCTTGCAAAGCCCCAAACTTGCTAACGCCCCATGACATAACCACATCAGGCTGTGACGAAAAAATGCTTATGATATACAATGTCATTTTCATAACCTTATACCTTATTATATATATTAGGGAACCCTACCTGGTGTAGCAGGGTTCCTATCCATTGTCTTAATCGATGATACCCACGAAATTCTGAACCTTAAATGACCTCCAGCCCATTTTCTGTGTATCGAGGTAGCAGAACTGACCATACTGGCTACGATTAACGCCCGTACCCTTCACGTTGGCTTCCACGCTGTCCTTCTGGAGAGTGCCGACTGCCATTCTAAGGGTAATACCATCAGCCTTCAAGTACAGGAACCTAACGATTTCTCCATTCATCATCCGTTTGCGCATAATCTCTAATTCTTGCGATTTGGTCAAGGAAGTCGCCATATCGAACTTCTGACGGAATCTAACTACATCTTTTACGATGTTCTTCTCACTAAGAATAATTGACTGCTTCATAACCTTAATAATTTAAATGTGAATACTGTTGTTTACTAATTCTGATGCAAAGATAAGAATAATAAATTAAAGTGTACACTTTTAATATTCACTTTTAAGATTATTTTTTTATTTAAGTGTACACTTTAAACTTCATTAACCGATTTAAGTGTACACTTTTAAAATTTATGATTAACTTTGCACAAAAATCTGATGATATGGCAGAGGAAAAGAAGAAACCTGGCAGACCTGCTAGTGGAGTAAAGACGGTGGATATCCATTACAAGATGTCCAGGGAACTATATGATGCCCTTCCTTTGGAGGTAAAGCGTAACACCTACATCAATAATGCTGTGAGGGAAAAGATGAAGAGGGACGGTTACATCTGATTTTTCTCATTTCTCAAATAAGTAAAAATGAGAAAATGAGAAATCAAAAACCCACACTTCTCACTTTCTCATAAAAAGATAATGAGAAAAATGAGAAATGTGAGAATTGTTGAGAAATCGGGCTAAAGCTTTGACCACCTATCAACAGTAGGGACGGTCATTCCCAACTCGTCGGCAATCTCTCTCAGTGTGGCTCCAGCACTTCTCATAGCCTTAATCTTAGCTATTAGCAACTGTTTGTCTCCTTCCTTACGTTTCTTCAGATGCTCAGATTCCATGCCATTGCCAATCTTTCGGAACATGAGGAACGCCCTTATTTTCTCGATTACACAGAGCCAGACATTATCCTCTCCATACTGCATTTCAGCATAACGAACCTTCACCTGCTTTAAGTAACGAATGGCAGGGTCTTTGCCGCTGCAACCAATGGCGAAAGCAGAATCAAGGAAGTTCATCAACATCTTACTGCCTCCCAAGTCATTTTGGGTAATTGGTCTTGTCAAATTACGCTTTGGAGTATGCGCCAGGATTAACATCGACAAATCGTACTGTGCCTTAATCGCTGTCAGTCTCTTCATTAGGTCACTCGCCATCTTAGAAGACCTACTGTTATACGCAATCCAAGTCAGATTATCGATTATTATTACCGAAGCCCCAGTTTCCTTCACTGACTTTTCAATGTTGTACATAATCTGGTCTGGAAGCTCTTCAGCTGAATATGCGTCCATCATATAATTCAGACTTACACGTAACAGGTTAGGTGGGAACTTATAGAGTTCACCTGTTTCATCGTCACTATAGCGACGTCTGAAATGGTATTCGTTAAGCTCGAAATCGAAGTAAAGAACCTTTCTGTCATTGGCTATGCCACGGGCAATCTGAACTGCCAGAATAGACTTGCCAACATTACTGTCAGCAAATAAACAGCAAGTCTCTCCCTCATACCAGAACTCATCGTAAAGTTTGGCTGGTTCCTTGTTCTTTGCAGCGTCTGCAAGCGTTTGGTTAAATGACTTGATGGTGAACATCCCCACCTTCAACGGCTCAGAGTCATCCAAAGGGGCTTCTGCAAACTGCTCCAACTGCTCAGACAGTTCATTGCTGGTGGGTATTTCCCTGCCAATACCTGTCTCATCCTTACCGATGGGCTTTTCTTCGTTAATTACCGTCTCATCTTCTACGAGATAATTTTGTGAAGATGGGAGAGCTTTTGGTTGACGTTTCTTCTGGGCACGTCTTGCAGCCAAGTTCTGAACTTCGGCTACATCTTTCTTTGTAACTTTCTTCATAACAATTCTTTATTAGATAGACAATTATACACATTTATAACATTATGCGCAATCTTGGTCATTTGGGAATCAGTCATATCCTTGCTGAATTTGAAATCAAGCCATTTCATATATTCAGAGTGCCTGATGTATAGACCTTTGCCCCTTGCAAACACCGCACATTTATCACCTGCATTATACCCTCTCTCGCTATAGTCCACTGCCCAATCGTGACATCCCAAGTATGGGTCATAGCCTCCATAGAAAAGGTAGAATGCCTTGTTACCACCAACCAGCTTACGTTTCAACTGGCTCTTAATCACTCGTGTGAATATACCCTTCACACTGGGTTCCAAAATCTTTTTCATACTAATGTTTTATGCATTGAGTTAACAGATATACTTCAATTGACGTTCAAGCTCCTCCAACTCTCCTTTCTTCATCTTTATCTCATCCTCCTCGACAATACTAACCTTCTCGTCAAGTAATTCTTTTAACGTTCTTCTTTTTCTCATATGAATTTTAATTGCTGCCCTGCTATGGGGTATCTGGCACACCGTTCTTAATATTGTTTACCTAAAGTTCGTTATGTAGTTCAACATCGTAACGAAGCATTCTAAGACCATAGTCTTCTTCGCCAACCAGTTCCATGTATGAAGTCACGACCTCACGGGTCTTGCCGTATAACAGCCCCATCAGTGCAATGGCGAACATCACATCCTTCTTTTCCACCTCGTGAACAGTGAAGGTGTGAGTGAAGTTCCTGCCATCGTCGCTATACCCTCCCAGCATCACCTTCTTCTCCTGGTCGTAGGCGTAGCCCCACTGACCATTGATGAGCTTCTGGTTGCGATATGTCTTGACTAGCTTCATACCTTATTTATTTATGTGCGCCTCTATCAGCTTTGGCTTTGCTGTCTCAACGCTCCTATGTCGTTTCGACGGTGCAAAATTAGAGAAAACTTTGGAAGGTTGTAGATTTTGTAAAGAATTGGATTTTCAAAGGTTTTCCAAGAGATTATGTTAATCTTTCCAAACATTTTTGGATATGTGTGTCTTTTTCTCTAACTTTGCCAAAAAAAGTTTTAGTATGGAGAAGAAGTATATTACTGACACTGACTTTTTGCCCAAGGAGTTGACCCATTATCATGGTCTGTATAACAGCGAAATGACCGATGACCTGTACCAGATTGTGTATGGCATGTTCGAACCCATATGTTCATTAGATAGAGTATATGAAACAGTTATCCGCATAGCTAGCAGACAGAAGAGTTCAGCCATAAGGAAATTTAAGCTTCTCAACTGGAAGAAGAGCCTTGATGCTATCCATAAGTCCTTGAACAAATTGGACTCAAAGGAATACGAGGTAATCGTGTTCATTCCTCTTCGGGACTGTGAGGTTTCTCTCACTGCTGTAGAGTCCTTTTTCCAACTGGCAATTTTCACAATCAACGAACTTCTTGAAAGTGACACTATCCCTACACCAACATTCCCCAATGAAGTAGTTCCAGACATCAAGGAACTATTTGAACAGTCATACGTAGAACTATTCAAAGCCCTGGATGAAGGTGAACCAGATATTGAAGAGTTCTACCAGCGTGCTAAGTACATGCAGACTATTGTCCTTGACGAAATGTACCGTCGTGGCATTGAAACAATCAAGATGAAACAGGAAGACGAGCCATTCAATCCTTCCCAATGGGCTGGTAACGTTGAGAAAATGAAGGAATGGTTAAGGGAAAATGGAGAGAAACCAATTATTCCCTCCCAGTATTACGACCAACCAGACCTTTTCAAGGAAATCTTCATTGAGAAGCATATGCAATTGGAACAGAACTCCGAGTCTGACAGTGTTCCCGCACCAGGTTCCCCCAAGACTTCATCTGTCTATGACAATGACACAATCGGGATACGTGCCAAAGTCATGTACTCGATGTTGAATACCTTCTGCCCCGTGACTGATGATAACTTCAATAGGGTTGTTGCTCTGATAGACTTTGCAGTTGGCAAGCAAGATAGGAGATATAACATCAACACCACAAATGACCCGAAGGTAAACTTGGAGAATAACAAGAACTCCATCAAGAAGTACGTTAGGGACTGTAGAGACAACCCAAAATATCTTGAAGAGCCGAACTCTGCCAAGGTTCGTGAAAGGCTCTCAATGCAAGGCTTCGAGGTTCCAGAAGTAGCTAAGGGATGAATAGTTCTTGTCTGTTGGGATTCAAGCTCTACCTGGGACCTAACTATGACTTCGCCAGAAGCATAGGTCACTTCATCTTGAAAGAAGCCACTACGTAAGCCAACCAATTGAACTGGAGCTGCTGCACCCATGAAGGTGCTGCAAGCGACCCCATTGATTCCTGGTATTCATAATGGAGGCATGCCGTTCCAATTATTGATATCTACCTGGGTTATGAATGCTGCCCCTCCCAAGGGCAGCATAACTACAGAAACGGATAATCATCTTGATGTGCAGGTGTAGATGATGGTATAGCTGCCCTCAGTTCATCTTTGACCCTATATAGTGTGTTGTCCACCACTCTCTTGAAGCTGTCACTATACTCTGGAAATTCGCCTGATACCCAGTTGTACATTGGTATTGTTAGTCTGGTAATCTCAGAGTAGGTTTTACCAGAAGCTTCTTTTCTTATTCTATCTATTACTAATAGTTTCTTCTTCAAGAAGTCTTGTCTCTCTCTTTCCTTTTCTTGTTCAATCTCAGTTTCAGTTTTCTCGGTTTCTGGTAATGGAGCAGCCCCTTCCAATGGGTGCTGCGACCCAATTTCAGAGGGTATTAAAGAATCTTCTATTGCCATTTCATACTCTTCCACAAGCTCTGGGTCAACATCACTGTAATCAAAGTCATCAACTGGTTCTTCTTGGATTTCATCAGTCATTTTTACATTAAACTTTCTCTTATTTCCAAAAGAACTAGACTCGTCTCGTCTCGTCTCATCTGGACTCGACTCGTCTAGTCTTTTCTCTTCTAGTGTGACATTAGCTTCTTCAGACTCCTCAAAATCTTCACTCTTTGTCAACAGCTCAGTTATCTTCGGATTGAGTTTGTAATGGGTACACTTGTGGTTAGTACCAGATTTACTCTTTATCAACCCCTTCAACTTCAGTTTCACAAAAATCCTGTAAACTGTTCTCACGTCGATTCCAGATTCTTGTTCCAATTCTTTTCCCGATGTAAAGAACCATCCATTATGTTCAGCAACGTAGTCAGAATATCTCAGATAACAATAGCATAGTGTAGCCAGGACATTCTTCTCTGACTGATTTAGGTCAGTACTATCTCTGTACGCATCTGGCAAGAACTCAATGTTCTCGCATTCCTCAATTTTCTTTTTCATATCTCTTCCTCCTTTATTTCTTTTCCCTTACCAAAAGGGGTAAGCAGAAGCATTTCTGCTCCCCCTCAAACAACCTCATATTTTTAAATGATAAGCATGAGAGGTTATCCAGCTCTCCTGCCAAAGATATGATTTATCTCATTTATTTAATTTAGTGCAAAGATATCTAAAAAAAATGAGATTTCCAAATTTTTCTCTAACTAATATTTTGTATATCAATGGTTTGCACGCATTTTTCTTCCATTTCAGCAATAAGTTTTTTTGCCCTCGGATAGCCGCAATGCCCCTCTCGCATCAGCATCCAAATGCCGCAATATCCATATTGCTTCTTCAACCTTTTATACGTAATAACCAGCTTATTATAGTAATCCTGGCTCTTAGCTGCAATCATCTTGTCTCTGTCGAATTTTCCTCTATCAAGTGCGTTGGCTATCCTGTATCTCTCCATACTGACTTCGTTAGAGCAATTATCTTTATGCGTCGTTGCACGAAGGTTCGATATCGAATTGTTAGCTCTGTTACCGTCTTTATGCTCAACTTCTAGTTTGCCGATGTCACCATGAAAGGCAATATAAACCAGTCTGTGAAGGTAGAACTGTCTAATTCTTCCATCCTTTCCGTATAGTCTTACGGTGTAATACCCGTTCTTTGCCCTTGTTGGATGTATTTCTCTCCTCTTCAGCTTGTTTCCGTTTATTCCTCTTTTTTTGCCTCTTATTATCATTCCGTTAGTGTAGATTTCATAATGAGGGAATTCTTCTAGTGTTCTAAAATCCATTGTTTTAGCTTATTTATAATCATTATTCAGACTGTAAAGGTCACTCCATTTGCAGCCCTATGATTATAAATATTACTAGGATTTCAAAAGTAACTTCTATGATTATTTAATGATAACGCACGTATGCGCATACGCACATACGCACGCACGTGTGGCGTTATTTGCTCTTTGCCTTGTAGTTGTCCACCAGCCAGGAAACGACGCTCTGTAGGGCTTTATATGGCTTCTGGGAATCTTCAAAGATGTTAATTGGCGGTAAGTCAAATTCTGAGGATAACAATTCTCATTTTTCTCAAACTTCTCACCTTTCTCATTTTCTCAATCTTCTCGTTTATCTTATTTTGATAATGAGAAAATGGTCCCCCCCCATACCGTACCCGTTGTAACCCTTAGGGTCCCAGGGGGATGTTAACCATCCCTATTTTGGCAACAGTTATGTGGGTGTCTTGCTGAAATTTTGAAAAAAATATGGGACTCCTATTCCTAGGAAGGGGGGAGGGTGTTTTTCACGAATGAGACAAAAGCAAAAAAATTCTGAAAAATTTTTTAGAAATCTCACAGAAGTGAGTTCTTTTTCCTTGTTATGTGATATTTATATTATAGAACAAACATCTGTAAATGATAAAATTAAAAGCGAGAAATATATCAGGATGAAGAAAATTGTAAGATTAACGGAAGAAGAATTGAAGAAGATAATGCATGAGTCGGTTCGACGTGCTTTACAGAATAAAGCCATAATCCAGGAACATGTTGATTATGAACGTGAGATAAGATTGGCACAGAAAACGTTGATGAAGATGAGTCCGTTGCTAACAGACCTGGGATTACGATTGGATGGCACTAGATTCAGACTTCTCTACCAGGACGTAAGAGACAGCTTAGTTACGCTCAATAATGCTATTATAAAACATATCAAGGGAGGAGAGAAATAATGAGTTACAATATAATAGATGAGAATATGCTATGTGACCAGATGAACAATGAACTTATTCAGCCTGCAAAGAAGATTAGAGACCATAGCGGAAGCAAGAATCCACACTATAACAAGCCACATCGCCCAGAGGCTAAGGCGGCAATTTCAGCCACGCAGAAAGCCAGATATGACCTATTACGTACTGCTGTAGAAAAGGTTAATAATCAGATAAGCGAATCCAGGGTTAGGGAAATCGTAAGGGAGACCATTAAAGAATACTTGGCAAAGAATGCAACAAAGCCAATTGAAAATAACAAGAAGATAAACATTACGCTATGAAGCATAAGAAAAGCAATAAACAAACCAGCTATGATATAGAGTTCATGCAGACCATCATCGACGGGTTGTATGAAAGGAATCAAGAGCTGGAAGATGAAGTAGAACGCCTAAGAAATGAGATTGCAGAGACCAATGATGACAATATCCAACAGAATGAAGATGAACAGAGCTATAGGAATCTGACACAGTTGAACACCCTCCTAATGGTGCTCATGAACCTGATAACCCCTCACTGTGACGATTCGCCTTTAGGTCAAGCCATCGGTTTGGCGATAAAGAGATACCAAATAACAATGGCTAAGAGTCTCGTGGAAGACACGGTTTATATTAAGGAGGAAGACAAAGAATTATGGAAAGAGGAGGATGATGAAGAAGAAAATGGAGAGGAAGTGTTTTAATCAATTGTCTAGGAAGGAAAAGATTTTCCTTTACCTTTACGACCATCCAGAGTGCCTTACACAAGAGCTAATGGATGAGGTCGCCACCAGGTTCTTGAGCGTCGGTTATATTAGGAGAAAAGTAAAGACCTTGTATAACAGGATTGTCCTTGCTTACTTGATAAAAGATAACTTTATATTAACACCAGACCATTATGAAGAAGAATAAAACAGAATTCGCCATTGCCGATAAGCCAATATATAATAACCAGGATTTCCTTTGGTACTTCGAGGAACGTATGTCAGATATGATTCGCCAGGAGGTTTCGGCTCACTTCGCCAATTTGTTCTACAAACAGAAGTAATAGCCACGTAGCGTATAACAAGTAAGTCTTATACAATTTTCATATACACGCTGGGAATTGCCTTTGTACACGGCGGTTCTCAGCTATTTGTGTATAAAATGGTATGTCTGGAAAACGCATTTGTCTTCGTTGGCAGAGGAAAAATCTGCTATCAATGAAAAAGGGTAGTCCGTTGTGGGCTACCCGATAGTATATTTTGAGTAAAAGGGGGAGAGTTTTTTTGATATTAAGATTTAAATAAGCATTTATTTCCAATAGAAATTTGGAAAATAACAAGAATATTATCTCTCCCCATAATATATTAAACTATTGTATATTAGGCTATTATGAAGAACAGACAACATAACGGCTGTTATAATCCCTTTCTTGACGAGCTACCTGAATTCTCAAAAACCACCTTAGAGGTACTGCGTCAGCCCTTGGAGGATCGTAAGATTACCATCAGCCGTGCCAAATACACGGTAGAATATCCCTGTTCATTGATGTTCGTTGCCTCGATGAACCCTTGTCCATGTGGCTATTATGGTGATCCGACCCACCATTGTGTGTGCACCCCAGGACAAATCAGCCGTTATCTTTCGAAGATCAGTGGTCCTTTACTCGACCGTATAGATATCCATTGTGAAGTGCAGGTAGTGCCCTTCAATCAATTATCGCAGATGCAGCCGGGAGAGCCGAGTGCCGTCATCCGAGAGCGCGTCATCAAGGCCCGCCAGATACAAGAACAGCGTTTCCACGATTTCAAGGGTATCCACTGCAATGCACAAATGACAGAAAGGATGATCCATCAATTTGCAGAACCCGATGATGCCAGCCTCGACATGCTGCGCCAGGCCATGGAACGACTCAGTCTCTCTGCCCGTGCCTACAGTCGTATCCTCAAGGTGGCGCGCACCATTGCCGACCTCGAAGGGGTAGAACAGGTACAGAGCCAACATATCGCTGAAGCCATCGGCTATCGTTCGCTGGATCGTGGTGATTGGGCCGAAAGAGCCCTATAACCACGGGAACTTCTTTTTCTTCTTTTGCCCCTTTTCAGCATTCTTTTGCTCCTTAGTCTTGGCATCACCCTTGTCTTTCTTCTGCCAAGGCCACTTGACGTCGTGAACCTTGAGGTTAGGTTTCACTTTCATCTTGTGGACGGAGTCGGTGTCGGTAAACGTAAAGTCACAAAGCAAGTCAACGTTTTTGTTCTTCTGACGGAGATTACCCTCTGCAACGACACCATCACTGTTGACGACAACAACGATATCCTTGACCTTCACCTTTTTGTAACTGACCTCAGTTACTGTGGCATTAATCTTTCCGATAGGCAGCTTACCACCCTTCTGTTTTCTCATCACGGCTGTACGGGGCTTGGACATATCGAAAGTAAAGTTGGCATTACAGGCCACATCGCCGATGTCCTTCATTTCAAGCACCTTGCCTAAGTGGATGGCTGAGGTATTGACCTGTCCTAATACATACTTGGTGTTCTCGTCGAGCGTCACGTTAAAGTTCAGACTGCCTACATCCGTACGGAGCAAACCCTTGAACAGCTCCTTCTTATAAAGGATTTGTACATCGCCTGTATAATTGATGGTTCCCAACGCCTTGAGTTGCTTCATCATGAACTTCTTCACAGCAAACTGGTTGATGATGTCTATAGCCGTCTTAGTTGGTGTGGTCATGTTCTTCACGTGGAAGTGGATGTTCAGGGCCTCCTTCGGACTAAAGTGCTCCATACCGCCATCAGCATCGAGCTTCAGTTTATTATCAACGGTATTGACATGGATGTCTCGGAACACCATTGAGGTGTCGGTACCGCTCAATTTTACCTTCAACTCCAGAGGAATAGTAAAATTGGCCAGTACAGGAGCAAAGGGCCTCGAGATATCCTTTAATAGCGTACGACCAGAGATTTCCGAGGTGTGGTAAGTCAGCTTCCGCCCCTGTTTCTTACTTGGAAGAGTCAGCTCACCTTTATCGAACGTCAGCACTGTCGAGTCGTGCTGGATGGTCACATCACTCAGATACACCTTTTCTTTATTAATACCAGCCGTGAAGTGCAGGTCTCTCACGTTAAAGCCCGTCACTGAGTCCTTCGCCACAAACTTCGTCATCGTCACATTGGCCGTATCCTTACCATAGTGATTGATCCTCAATTGCATATTGGATGTCACGTCGAGATGTCCCACATCGAAAAAACCTCGCTTTGGTTTATCTGCGTTCTTACGGGGCAGATGATTGTCAATGGCAAAGTGCAGGTCCCCGATGTCAGCCATCAGATGGTCGCTCTTCTCAGACAATGTCAGATGGTCAAGTTCCACCAGATGGGTTCGCATTTCGCCCTTCTTCGTTGCCCTATCGAACTTTCCATGCAGATGGCGAATCTCTCCCTGCTGATGTCCCAGCCACGTCTTTTCATAGGTCATTTTCTCCAATTGGAACGTATCCTCATTAAAGACAACGTCGATGTTTTGCACCTTCAACTTCTTCAGGTCGAGATCCAACTTACTCTTCGATTTCTTCACCGTGTCCGTCTTCTCGGCCTTGGGTTTGTCGCTCTTAAAGGCATCTATCACGAACTGGAAGTTGGCTGCACTGTCCTTTGGTTGATACAAACGAGCCCTCACAGCATTGATCTCTGCTGATTCTATCTCCAGTTTTTTCGTAATCAACTTCCATAGGTCCAGCTTTACACTCAACTTTTCGGCCTGAAGCATCTTCCGCTGCTGACGGTCCTCCACGTCGAGTCCCATCAGATTAACGTCGAAGGTCAGGAAGTTGATGTGTATACTGTCAATCTCCACCTTCGTCTGCAACTTCGTCCGTAGTTGTTCTGTTGCATAAGTCAGGGCTTTGTTTTGTACGGAAGAACTATTCAGTAAGAAGGCGGCCACCACTAAAATCACCACAATCGCAGCCACAAATCCGCCAACGATCTTCAGCGCAAGAACCAAGTATCTTTTCATCGTTTTATCAGTTTTTAGTATATTCGGCTACAAAGATACGAATAAATTATGATTTTTGAATGAAGAATTAAGAGTTTTTTGTACCTTTGCAGCAAAATCAAGTAATAACCGTATCATCATGGACGAAACAACCTACGTCTCACTGCTCGAGGAGCACGGCATCAAGCCCACCGCCAACCGCATCGTGTTGGCCCGGGCCCTCGCATCCTCCATGCAGCCCCAGTCGCTCGCCGAACTGGAGC
>JAEEGL017034129.1_pt1 | contig 40898 bp, 24 predicted proteins | sample 9134231 | NCBI WGS metagenome assembly JAEEGL01 (sample SAMN16246548, study PRJNA631951) | gut metagenome | biome: gut microbiome; feature: rumen; material: fiber-attached | host: Bos | place: Iran: Karaj | collected 2018-10
GTTCACCATTTAGTGTAATTTCTTCATCCGGGTCAACTATATCACCACCATCGGGCGTTCTTGACCATCCAAGGAATCCTTCACCAGTATCACATGGTGAACTTCCTTGGTCACAATTTTCTTTCACCGGTGTACCTACATCATAAGGACGGTAAGTATCACCAGCCTCAAATATTCTTGTGTAATCCATTTCGCTATCATAGAAATCACAATCAGGTTCACAATTACATTCTGCATCAACATAGAAATTACAATTCTCACTTTGTGACCAATGGCCTCCATTAATAACCCAAGTTATCATAACCCATTTTTTCATTGCATAAGCAACACAGCCCTTTTCTTTTCCGCTATTACATGGGTTGAATCCGTCTTGCCAAGTTTTGTCCTTACAACCATACCAATCAGGTATATGTTTCAAACCTGTAACATCGGTTAATTCAATCGTTGTGTTTTTCTTAATGGTTTTTCCAACTTTACCATTGGAACCCTTATATGTTTTCAATAAAGCATTATATGCAGCATCATCAACATCAAACAAAACAAAACCATTTGGATTATCCTTATATGATGTATGTGTATATTCACCTGAAAGAGTATTCACATCATCTACCTTACATTCGAATTTTACATTATATGGATAATTGTAGAAGTAATACAGAATATTGTTGATATCATTATCTGGAACTATATTAGAAACATCAAATGTCATTTTGTTTACGGATGCCACTTCATATCCATCAACAATACCATCCTCATCTATTTTTTCTTGCTTAATATAGATTGTACCAAACAATAACGTCATACATATGTAACGATAATCATAAACAGGTGATATCGTTCTCATGTTATTTTTAGTTATGGCAACCGCATAAAGTGGTTTATGGAAATTTTTATCTGTAATACTAAAATCACCGGTTCCACTCCACCCATATGTTGAATACTCTCTTTCTGTGTGTGAATCCTCATAAACGGATTTAACTTCAGTGGTTGTTTGGATATCACCAAGTTTGGCAATAGCCCCGCCAAAATCAAAAATAGGTATTAATAACTTAATAGTGCTTTTTGTATAAATACTAAATAGATATTCCAAATTTTCTTTTTTAAATACCCTCTGACTGTCATTCGAATAACTTCCATCGCAACCGATACTAATGTAATATTTACCATCTTCATTGACAGTTTTATTCAGTGGATAGAGAATAGTGCCATTATCATCCTTAGCATCAAAGACATAATAAACCAATTTGTCTTCGTCACTACAGTTCTGTATTGTCAGTTTAAATACACTTTTATCCTTTTCCCTGCAATTATTTACTGAATCTGCACTTAATGTGAGTTTTAATCTTGAATCAATACCATCACTTAAATTGCAGTCGTTTTTATCAGTAAATGAATAACTGTCATCGAATTTTGTTAACTGACAATATTGCTTATGGGTTTTCCTCCACATATCATCTTCAACCTCAGAACAATCCTCTATGGCATAATCCTTATAGTTCTTTTCAAAACCATCTGTATCATCAATATCGTTTATTCCAGAACCGGTTAAATATCTCTTTGTCGGCATTCTATCCTCAACATCAGCGTCACTTTCTCCATTCTCACGATGTGTATAGAACTCGCCCTCAAAAATATTACCAATTGTCTGTTCTTCAAAGTATGGTCTTTCATTATCCCCGCCATCCACATAATCCACATAATCCATATAGCCTGATGCATTACCGTTTCTTACTATACCAGTAAACAGGCCATTCATAACGATAAGTCCATCTTCAAATATATCACGTTCAGCAATTGTTGTTCCGTGTGGATTTGGATTATCATTATCATTTCTTTTCATGAAATATGGCACTCTGTCTGTGATAGACCAACCAAGTGTATTAAATTCAAATATTTTATCTACAATATGGTATCCAAAATAATAACCATACATAGAGTCGCCATTTATGTATCTATCAGGTATCGTGCTGCCTTTTTTATTGTATTTTGCGTTCTGAACTGCTATAAAGTATGCTTTCTTCATTTTTTCATCATTAGTGCTACATTCACTACGATTATCAATTGCATACATTATATCATTATATGTTGTTTGTCCATAACTTGTCACACCTTTAGGTGGTGTGTCTACTATATCAAAACTAAACTCACGCATTGGGAAGTTTGCTGTGTTATCTTCATCACCAAAAAACTTACTATCCTTTGTTGTAATGGTTGGGATTGTTATCATATCTATTGCTTGTGTTTCACTTAGTTTGTGTTCACATTCAACTATATTATAGGATTCAACCTCATCCATTATTTCATCTTTGTGGATTTCATGGTAAACCGCAGGTCTATCATCAGTAACAGCCCTGTAAATTATTGATTTTGGACTCTCTGTGCAAGACAATTGGAATGTCTTCTTCACATTGTCAATTACATCTTCTTTTAATATATCAACATTTTCCGTTGCTAAAATCAATTCATCCATCATATCCTTATATGGATTGTCAATTTCCTTATCTTGGATTTCATAATAACCCTTTCTCTCATCATCAAGTCCTTCGTATGTACTTGTATCAATAATAAGGTCATAAAAATCAGTCTTAATCAACTCATCTATCAGTACACAATTTTCCTTTTCACTTTGACCAAGGTTATCATATTCACTTTGTGAAATTACGCTTTGGGTAGTATGTCGGTAGATATGTTGGTCAGGCAATGCCTCGTAATTGCTCCGTGACATTGTAAATGTACAATTTTCAATGTTCACATAATTCTCTGAGAAATATCCTTTTATGTAGTTCAGTTTGCACTCATTTGGTAGACTATTATATTCACTTTGAGTTATTTCATTTGTATAATAAAGTTGTTTTTCTGATGATGTCATTCTATTGTACGCATCATTTGTCACAAACTCTGTACAATCTGATTTTTTATAATGTACATTTTCACTTATATATAACGGTGATATTACACCCCTACATTCAGGGGCCAAAGTATAATAGACATTACTGGTAATATCAAGGCCATAATATTGTCTTTTTTCAGAAGCCGACAAATTCAAGTATGCTTCATGACTTATGGTGACAGAGCAATCATCCTTTTTAATATGGACATCCGAATGGTATTTATTAAATAATATTTGGAAATTAGTTTTACACTGACTACTTAGGTTGTTGTAAATAAGTTTTGTTATTTCTAACGGGTAAAAATCCGTTTTTGTATACAAAATCTCATAATTTGCTTGTTCTGACGGACTACTTAACGAGTCGTACTGCGTCTGTGTTATAACTTCACTGCCATTTCTTCTTTTATAAACATACACTTCATAAATACCATTGCGTTTTTGTCTTTCCGTTAAAGTATTATAAACAGATTCTGTTATTTCTTCATACTGTGTGTAGTTATATCTTTTTTCATCAGGAAGATAAACATATTCATCTTCAGTCTTTATAACCAAAGGGTCATTTATTGTCACATAAACGTCACTCTTATATTCAAATGTCAAACCTAATTCATTTACGTAATAAGACCTGATTTCATTTCTTAACAATTCGGTATTAATCTGATAAAATTCAGACCTTTTCGTAACATCTTTCTCGTCTTCCGCATTAGTGTTTGATGACAAATGATACAATATGTGGGCCTCCGTATTTGCAGTATCAGAAGAATATCTCTCCAAGAAAGTATTCTTAAATAGTGAGCCACTGAAATTGTTGACAAAGGTTTGTACACTTATACCGTCAGATTTAAGTTGATTAAAGATTTGGTCACAAACACCAACCATTGTTTCATCTATTTTCTGGTATGGTATATAGTTATACCATCTATAACGCGTTTCATCTGACATGTGAATCCAATTATCGCTTGGGTAACCAGCGGGCGATATATTTACTCTATCCTGTGAACCATTTTTAAAGCCACAATCCCAATCACTAATCAGGTCATAATCCACATCATTTATGTATAACTTAAAAGGTTGTTTTTCTTTAATACAAACAGTATAAACAACTTTATTACCACTCTCAACAAAAGATTCTTTTCTTTCGTATTTTGTTTTTTCCATAGAGTTTAACTTACCGTATTCCAACGCTGAGATTATGTAGTCATGAGAAGTCTCATCACCATATCCAGGTTTCAGCTGATAATTTACAACCAAACATTCTTGGGTTACGGTTACTGTGTAACACTCATTTGGTTTAGGAACACCAAATAACATTACCGTTGGTTTACTGTCTTTTTTCAGCAACGCACCTTCACTATAATCGTTGAAGTCGTGCTCCTTAACAACTTTTACATTATATTCATAACCGCTATTATCAACATTTGGAATACCTTGTATCTCAATCGAATAAAATTCAACATCTTCATTAGTATCATTCACCCTGTCATATACATACGGTGCTGAAATTGCGATTGTTCCACCAATTTCACGCGTATCTGCGATTGTTATGTTAGACGGAATACCGTTTGTGTCTCTTTTAATGTTTTCTCTATTTCCATTAAACATTTTAAGTAACACATTATCAGGATATTCAAAATTAGTACCAATCACATTACTTTGTAGATATTCTGCCTGTAACACAAACGACACAACAATGATTTCACCATTTTTATCTGTTACAACCAAATTATATGTACCGTTCTTCAAGAAGTTCATATTTGACAAGTAGTGGACATATCCCTTTTCATCCAGTTCAGGTACATCAAAATTAGATAAATAAATTTTATCATCAGTAACCTCAAAACTTATTTCAGTTTCTGGGCCATTAATAATAACCTCACACGGCAAATCAATTGTACCAAAATCAAAGGAAACGTAACCTGTTCTTTCATCGGGTATTAAATCTGAACACCAATCATTACCAAAAGTTTCGATTCCAATAGGATTTACTACCTCTTCATCGTCATAACATACGCTAAAAAATTGGCTATTAAATTTATCAATAGCAGTTTTACCATGTTTAAGTCCAAAATAAAAATAGAATGAATTTTCATAACGAGGTAATCTTCTGCCTGTGGGTTGTCTATTCTTTTCCAATTCCTTATTATATTTTTCATCATCATAAAAATAAGGCTTTTTACCCATTCTAAAATCATAGTAGCCCTCACTAAATTCTTCAAAGACATAATTGTAACGATATGAATTGTTACACTTTTTTTGCCTATCTTCCATATGGGACCTTAATGAATTATCAAAATTGTCTTCATAAAGGTAATCAAAAACATATTCTCTTAAACCCGTTTCTTCACTAAGTTTTGTCTCTAAACCATTAATATTTAATGATGCAAAAGCACTTCTCTCATCAATATTAAACAATTCATCCTTAGAAATGAAACCATCAGGAACAAGATAATCATAGAAATCATCATAACTGCCGTTTTCTGTCGGTTCGCCCGTCAAGATGTCTTTTGACTCGTCTAATGAAATACCAAATTCACATATTCTTGTTAGATTTATACAGGATTTTGGTAAAGTTCTTTGGGAGTTACAGCCAATACTATAGAACAAACCACTGTCTTGGGAACTTTCACCCTTGCTAGATTTACAGATGTCATCATTCATGTTACCCCAGTCAGCACCTGTCATTTCGGTCTTACTCTCTTGGGTTACGGTAACTTGTTCGCCATCATCACTGAAACCATTTTGAGGTACACCGTCTTCATCAATAGAAACAACCATCACATTGTCAGTAAACAATAATGTTGGAGGCATTTTATACGTTGTATCCTCTAATGATTTAAAGAATTGTGGAACACCTTGTAAATCACAATCATTAAGACTACCAAGTAAAACAATATCGGTTGCAAACAACAACTTAACCGCACCATTCATGTCCTTTTCTTTTACTGGTGTTGCCTCGATAGCATTGTTTCCAAGTCTTTCATCGTGGTCATATTCGGCTGCTTGATAGTAATACACATCTTCACCAAGCATTGTTTCTCTTTTCACTATAATGCCATTACTTAAACCAATAAATGCGCGTTCATTAAGACATTGTTGTTTTTTTGCGTCTTTACCACAAGTCATATTTTTATCCATAAAATATGCTTTTTTGTGTTTACCGTCAAAACTTGTGTAATTGTGTTCTTTATCCCTGCGAACCGCACATGGTGTGAACATTTTTAATTTTTTATTTTGAAATTGCTCACTTGAACACCATTGGTCTTTTGCTTTGCGTTTTATTAGACCAAAGAGTAAGCGTTTCTTTGGTGTAATTTTTCTAAACCATAATGGTGCATATAAAACACCGTTAATCCAATCATTATGGAAGTTAAACGAAACAACATCATGGTCCTCTGCTAATGCGCTTTCAATACAATTATATAATTCGCCTGTTGCCCATGAAGGTGTCGTTTTCTCTTCATCAGGCACTTTATCTTTTTTCTCCTTTGAATTATGGTGGTCTGTTGTTTTACTTCGAATACATTCGCCTGGCATATGAGCACCAGTAAACAATATATTACCACAACCCGGATAAAAAGTATTGTTATGGGTTACATTATCACCACAAAAATCGGATGAAATTGAAATGCAGGAAGGTATTGCCGCCATTGCGCCATCATAAAGAGTACAGGGTATTGCTCCAATTATTTTTGCCAATTTACCAATAATTGGCCAACCGTATGCTTTTCGTAACGCTTTACAAATCCCTTTAAAAACATTTGCGATAAGGCAAAACGGGTAAGAAATAAGTGTCAAAATTTGATTAAGAAAAACAATCAAATTAATAAATGCCTTTGCAATAACGCAAATCAATCTATATGTAAAGGTTAATTTAATTGTAAGATTGTTATAAGGCATCGGGTTATTATCACCAAAATGGTTAATTAACTTAATACCCGTATGTTTTCTGTTTTTCACCCATGTATTCTTTTGCAATCTTGGAATATAGTTCTTAACTGTATAAACCTTATTCCACAAAAGGTCACGATAGTTCTCATCTTTTGTTGCAGTTCCAAATTCGTAGTCTACCTCTTTTGTTTTGGTAAAATCAGGATAACGTTCTTCATCTAATCTTGGATTATTCGGAACTAAATACTGACACCTATTTCTTGCAGTATTATCGTTAGGAACTTTATCTAATGATATTCTAAAACGTACACGTGTTCTTGTTGGGATACCCTTTTCGGGGTTGTCACTTGGAACTATATTGCCAAATTCATCTGTCATTATGTAATCAAGATTCATTGGAATTTGATAGCACCACACACCATCACCATCAATTAACCTATTACCTTTTATCTGAAAAGACTCTACCTTATTATCAATAGTCTTACGAATCATTTCAATAGTTCCTTCACCAGACACAAGTTCCGACATTTTTCCTGAACCTGTTGCGCCAGCACATGCTTTACTGATGGAATTACTGCCAGTGTCAGTAACAATACTGCCCATAAAAACACAGGTAGGCTCAAACTTATAGCCAAGTTCTATATCACATCTTGTTATGGCAATATTATCAGGATTTTCTGTAGTATCACCCCAAAACGGATAGACATATACACCCTTATCCTGTGTATAGATTTGTGCAAGAGTATCAAGATTAGTACTTTTCTTAAATTTATTTGGAGATTCAAAATTATTGATGTTGTATCCCTTATAAATCATATCTCTCGGACGCTGACTTAGCATACCAATATCTGATAAGTCCAAATCAACATGAATTGTATGACTACCCGTTGGAACACCAAAAATCATATAGTCACCAGCATTATTAGTTACAGTTGTATAAATGTAATATTTGTCAAAAATTTCAATAATGTCATTGTTATCCAAAACAAGACGTTTATTTGGAAATGTTCCTACATTCTGATGGCATACATTGTCAACAAAATCAGGCAAAAGATTATACCTTACACCTTCTTCATTTGTGTTCATCGTGGTTTTATATGGGTATAATAACCTTTTGGCAAAGTTTTCATCTTCTTCACTTTCAATGAATACGGACACCTTTGCGTTTGGAACACCAAATCCACCATTAGCCAAAACACGGCCAACAATCACACCATAATCTGACTCATACAGTTTATATGCGTTTTTTTGGTCTAATTTTAGTGATAAAATTTCAAATGTATCAAACGTCTGTTCGAGTTGAATGTTTATTACATTATCGGATTCATTTCCAATTTTAGTTCTAATCCTGTAACTCTTGCTATCTTTCATTTTTTCTTTAATATACGTGGTAATTTTAATTTAAAACTTGGTTGTACACCGAAAATCGTACATATGGATACATATAATACTACAGGTACTGCCATAATAATAATTAACACAGCACATAAAATTCCAAAAGGTAAACCCATTAAAAATGTTAAAATTTTATTAAAAATATTTGTTTTTTCTTCACTTTGTCCATCAATATGCTCATCTGAGTAAGGTTCAATAGCATCATACTTCTTTTTACAATTACAAGCCATATACTTTTTTATATAAAAATAACTTCTAATTCTTTATTTTTCAATAAAAAAATGCAACCCATTTGGACTGCATTCTTTATTTTGTTGTTTAATTTTATCATTGACGTTGTTTTACATTAACTTTGATATCTTTTTCCTTATATTTGATTTCAAACATGCTATTACTCTCTGTAAATAACACCTTATCCGACTTTTTAAGGTCTATTCTTCTTTCTAATAAGTCATTTCTATCTTCATCATAAAGTTTCCCACATTCGTCATAAGATATTATTTCCTGTGTGGTTTCATTGTCTGAATATCCATCATAGGAACCAACTTTGTTATAAACCCGTAATTCTATAAGATTTTGAACACCATCAAGTTTGGAAATTTCTTTTTCCAAATCACCAATGAAGATATCCTCACCCATTTTATGTCTGCGAACATCCATATAGTCATAAATCTTGTCAATTACACGTTTAACAACCTCGGCTTTATCATATGCCTTATCAACAAAAATATCGACTTCAAAATAAAGGTTAATTATTTTTCCTGAACGCATTTCAACAAAATCATTAATCATTCTATAATTTGACAGGTAATTTTTAATATTTTCTGCCACTTGTTCAGCCAATTCGCTTCTTAATCTTCCGTTATGGTCAATACCTAACATGTAAACCATAACTTTGTTGTTCTCTTCAATGATGCCACATCTAAACGGACAACCATATTTTGCGGGGATTTCCATTATTCTTGCGTTATAGTCGTGTAATGTGACACATCTGTTTTGACTGGCATTATTATATTTGATAAGATAGCGCATTTCTTCAAAAGAAGGTTCATCTTTACCACCATAAGACGGTGTTGTGTTTGTGACTTTCAATGAATCGAGAACTTGGCGTTTTTTGGTTGCATCGTAATAATCCTCACAATTGCCTTCAATCTCCACATTCTGATAGATGAACTTATTCAAAGTACCTTTTGCGATGTTGCTTTGTTCTCCACCCCCAACACGATAAAGAATATACATTGTGCTATCCTTTTCAGGTAATACACCCATATAATCATTTGCAGCCATTCTGCACATCATATATTGTGTAAATGCGGTAGCATCATCAGGAATTTGACCATATTCATTTTTAAGGCCCTTTCCAAAAACTATTCTTAAAGACCAATTATTGGTATACTCTGTAATAAACTTGTTTTTTAACTTTTTCCATTTTCCACGAGCAACATATCTAGTTGGTACTTCTTGTAGTATTACTCTCTCACCGTCTTCTGTCAGTGCGTCATATTCATCTTTAGATATAATATCATTAAGATACTCCTTATTTCTATACTCATAAACAGTATAACCGCTTGCCGCATTATCAACAATTGAAATATATGTTTTTACAACATAATTCTCTTTTTCTTCATTTGATAAGCCTATATAGCAATCAAGTGGTATCTCCGCACCCGATACATTTTTAACATTAAAAGTATAGGGAGAATATTTCGCTTTTTCTGCGTCTGAAAGTGCATTAAAAGCAGCCGATGTTATGGTTTTAGAATACGAATAGGGTTCATAATCGTCTTTAACAGCATTACCTACTTCAACATACGTCAAATCAGCAACTTCCCACGCAGGATTATAATATTTTTCACCCTTTTGTACTTCATAACCATATCTGTACTGTTCTACCAGATTTTCAACTTCAAAAAACCTGTTAACTTTCATCCCAATACCACTGTCTTCACCGCAATTATATGTTCTTTTATCAACATACTCTTCTTCATCAACATAAAATTCATCAATTATTGGGTCATCAACTATTGTAGTTCCTTCTTTAACAATAATACTCTCAACACCCAAAATATTTTGGTCTTCAAGAAGGATTTCCATAAATGGTCTTAAATCAGAATTAGTAATGACTTTTTTATAAACTTTCGATTGACCTGCCATTGCGATTGCAAGTTTCTTATATGTATATGAAATAATATTACCGTTGGTGTCTCTTGTTGGTATCCTTTGTCTGTTAGAGATTCCATTTTCATTGAATTGTTGTGAAAAATCCACATCTTCCATTAATTCAAAGGTCTGTAAACCCGTAGAGAACAGAGTACCGCGTTTAACAACCGGTGCATAATTTTCATCTGCTTGACTTAAATCACCGTCTGAAACCGAACCCTGTGCATTAAGCGGTAGTTCACAAGTTAATTCAACTTCAACAATTGCAGCCTTTTTGCCTGGTATTTTACAGCCTAAGGTTCTTGCCATATCAAGCAGTGAATTGGGGTCATTAGCCGAATCTAACGATGTCTCCTGATAGGCCCTATCAATATTGTAACTTAGGTTATCTGCTATATCTGAAACAATGTCAACAAACCATGAACCAACTGATGCGTCATTAAAACTGTCAAATACATCAGGGTAATATTTTCTTGAAATATCTAAAATTGAATTACGATAATCATCATAATTTCTTGCTAAATAACTTATTCTTCTCTCAGCCATTAATTCTTAATTACAAATTGGTTATTATTTCATCCTCATACTCTACGCCATTCTGTGTAACTGTATATTTTATACTTGCTATAAGACCCCTGCCATCATCTACTTCATACACATTTATTTTATTTATGTGACAATTGGGTATGTTATTTGAAATCATATCCCTTATCTCCCTAACAACATCATCCCAAGTCTGACTATCGTTTGGATTAAAAATAAATTGTATTAATTTAGAACCAAATAAAGGTTTCCTTAATCTCTGACCTATTGGAGTAAATATCATATGCATAATCTGTGATTTAACACTGTCTGCTTGATTCATGTTTAAATCCACAAATGTATTTTCAAATGATTTTACTGTGATTGGAAACGCAATTCCGTAGTGCTGTCTTTTTGCCATAATATATTTCTTCTTTAAAAATATAGTTCACTTTATTTTAATTTTCAATAGAAGTAAAAGGTTTATCAACAAGGCTAAAATATGTTTTAAATTCACTTAGAGGTGTTTCTTCTGTACCATATCCTATAAAGGTGATAAATCCCATTATTATATCACTATCAAATGAAATCCTAACGTCAAATTGTTTCCCTACTCTTGCACCGTTTTCTGTTTCTGGCTGAATTATGTATCTTTCGTCTTCTATACTAAAATCACACCCAAACGAATTTATAACCGTTTCATATTCTTCAAGTGCTTTTTCCTCATTGTTATAAAATCTTTTTGTTAGACCATATTCTTTTGCCTTTTGTTTGATTTGACGTATTCTTGTAGTTAATCTTGTTGCTTTTCTTCCTCTGTTTTTAATGATATTATCACCAACATTTCTAGGACGTGCTTCATTTAAATAACTTTTAAGCACGTTACTTGTGATTTTTTCCACTAATTTATCGTTGATATTCATCATTTTCTGTTTTTAAATAAATATTAACAAATGTTGTTTTAAACAAAAATGCACCATTTTAATGATTATTAAAACGATGCAAAAATTGTTAAAATGAGTAATTTATTATAATTCTTTTTTATACCATTAAGGTGCTTTAACTATCCACCCATCTTTTGTCTTAAATATGGTTCTCTGATTTCTGGAACCTTTAAATGCTAACGTAGTATCCCTCAACTCTTCAACAAAAGGCCCATCAACAATCACATCGACATATTCCTCAATTCCGTTAAATTTGACAAAATCCTTATTGAAACAATAACCTGTATACAACCAAATGTCTTTTTCTGGAAATTTTTGTTTCACTTTCTTTACAAGTTCAAGAACTTCTTCGGCACTATCTATCGGGTCACCACCCGAAAGAGTTAAACCCTTTACGTACGGTAAATCAAGAATTTCAAACAACTTGTTCTCAGCCTCTTCATCAAATTCCCTGCCGTAGTTGAAATCCCAAGTTTCAGGATTATGGCATCCTTTGCAATGGTGGGAACAACCAGAAATCCATAATGTAACACGGTTTCCTAAACCATTATTAACATCAGTATAAGTTATTTTGACATATTTCATACGCAAACCTCCCTATTATGTTTAACTCTTTCTTCAGTTTCTTTTTGTTTACCTTCGTTAAAAGCGGTTTTGTAATCACCTGTCAAATAACCTGTTACTCGTCTTAATCGTTGGATATTGCTACTTCCGCATTGTGGGCAAGTATCACCTATTTCATCAGTATATCCACAATCGTTACAGATATCATTAGGTACATTAATAGCAAAGTAAGGAATATCTTTATCCATTGCATAATTTACAATTGTTTCTAATGCTTCAATGTTATGTTTTGTTGTACTTGGAAGTTCAACATAGGTAATACAACCAGCAGAAGAATAACCCGTAAGTTGTGATTCGATATCAATCTTTTCAAATGGTGTCATTCCATGCCATACAGGAACGTGCATCGAATTTGTGAAGTAATCCCTATCAGAAACGTTTTTAATAACACCATATTCATCCCTAAACCGTTTCATAGCCGTATAGCATAAATTCTCAGCAGGTGTATAGTAAACACCAAAATTCAATTTGTATTCTTCCTTAAATTCTGCACAACGTTTTTTAAACAAAGCCTCAATCTTTTTAGCAAGTTCCATTCCACGTTCTTCTGTGTGGTCGCACTGTATAAGGATTTGCAGAGTTTCTGCAAGGCCAAGTTGTCCAATCACAATGGTGCCATGTTTTAATGCTGACCTTATACCTTCTTCGGGAACATAACCTGCCATTGTATTGTTTTCCCACATAAATTTTGCACTTGCAGGATTTTGGCTACAAATCCACTCAAAGCGTTCAATCAACATATCCTTAGCATCGCTGATATTTCTATCAAGAACACGCATAAAATGAGCAACGATTTCATCATTTGAACATACTCGTTCTTCTTTTTTCGCTTTTGCCCAAACAAACTGTTTTGCTTGCATTGCAAGTGTTGGTAATATTATTGTAACAGGACAAATATTACCCCTACCATCTTTTAATTGTCCTAAGCCATTAATATCAAAGCCGTTGGCCGTTCTACAACCCATCGTACTGAAATATGTCCTTGGGTCATTAATATCATATCCCGCATTTCCACTCCAATCACAGTTAGCATAATTAGGATATAATCTTTTTGATGTCGATTCAAGTGCTAATTTAAACAAATCATAATTAGGGTCACCTTCCTCACGGTTAACACCCTTCATCAATTGGAAAATACCACAAGGGAAAATGGCAGTTTTATGGTGTTTCCCCACACCCTTAATAGAACCTTCAAGTAACGCTTTTGTAACCATTCTGCCTTCTGTCAATGTGCAAGTACCATAGTTCAAAGATGTGAACGGTAATTGATTTCCGCTTCTTGACTGCAATGTGTTAAGATTATGATACATGCCTTCCACTGCTTGATATAACTCCTTTGTTGTCATTTCCATTGCATATTCATAAATATCGTTTCCACGGTAAACACTCGTATCATCGATAGATATATCTTCTGGTTTTCCATTAATTTTATAATTCAAATAACCCTGAATATAATATGCACCATCTTTATAATGCTTATAGAACGATTTTCTAACATAAGGAACCATTGTCCAATCAAGATGACTTGCTGATACACCACCGAACTGTTGTAAACTTTGCAATTGGAAAATAACTGCTACAAGTTGCATTGCTGTATTGATACTATTTGCTGGCCTTACATCTGTTTGCCTTGTATTGAATCCTTCAGCAAGAAGTTTGTCAAAAGGTATTGTCAAACAATTATGCATACCAACCGCATATGAATCAAGGTCGTGGATATAGATTTCGTTATTCATATGCTTTCTTCTTGCCTTGCGTGACATACAATAATCAAGTGCATATTCCTTTGTGACAAGTCTTGTTGCTTCTCCCATTCTGCCACCAAACGAGTGTTCATCAAGATTGGCATTCTGATTTTCAACATCCTCTGCCATAAGTTTTCTTGTTAGACCTTTAATCAGTTTATCCTTATTCTCACGAATAAGTTTATGATTATATCTGTAGATGATATATGCTTTTGCCACTTCTTTATCAACCTCCATAAGACAATTTTCGACATCATCTTGAATTTGCTCTACATGCACCTGTTTTTCATCGCCTTCATCTGCATTATATTTGTCTGATATACAGTCAAAAAATGAAGGCGGGACTTCTTTACCACAAGCTTCAAATGCACGAGAAATGGCATTTTTTATCTTCTCTATTTGGAAGACTTCAGTAGTTTTGTCTCGCTTTATTACTTTCATAAAATTATGTTTATTTTTTAATTTATATAATATACATATTTCACTTTTTTTTTAATTTTTTCACAAAAATTGTTAAAAATACGTAACTACTTATCCATCAACAAGAAAATTTTTTAATATTTTTTTGACGCTCTTTGACTATTTAGTGATTGTTTTGCAATCTTATTCTGTTGGCTTTGCATACCACTTTCAAAAACTTCATCATCTACCTCGCCCCTATCAGACATATCAAACTTACATGTTCCATTATTGAACTTCACATTGTTGAATTTATCTACACCAATAGCGACAGCACGAAGTTTCTGAATAAATACATTAAGTCTATGCTGTGATTTTTGTTCTTCTGTTCTGGCTAATGTTATAATTACATGACCAATCTGTACCTTTGCAACAGAACCACCTGCATGCATTAGACCAACAAAATCAGCACCAAGGGAGTTTTTAGTGCCTTGTACGGGAACCCATAAAGCAATCTTTTTTTCTTTGCATATGCTTTCCAATTTTCTCATTGTGATTCCTTCTTTGGTCCATTCTGATTCATTAAAACCTTGTGCTTCTTCCGGTTTCAAACACTCAAAATAATCAATTATAACAAGGTCGGGCTTAAATCCTCTTGCTGTATATGATTCTATTTTACGTTTAATTTGTGATGCGGTGACCTCTCCAGATGACAAGGCTTCGCCCATAATATTCTCCTTAAGCATTTGCCTTTCTTCAGTTAAATTTTGAAGGTCTTCTATTGCTTTTGGACGTATCTGGGGGTCACTAAGGTTCATGGCATCAATATCAAGAATATAGCCATAATATTTTCTTCTAATAGATTCATCAGTATCTTCAAAGTAAAAATGAAGTACCTTATATCCCTGATAGTTGTTGTCTTTTGTTTTTGACAACGCGGCTGCTGCTGCAAAACCTGTACAGATGCTTGTTTTTCCTACTCCTGATGGTGCGACAATAACACCAAGTTCACCCCTGCCTAAGCCACCATATAGTGCATCATCAAGTTCTTTTGTTCCTGTTGTTATGGTCTCACGGTAATCTTCTCTAAGGTCACTCTCTATGTTTTCAAACAAATGCCACCCATATTCTTCTTTGGTATTTGTTTCAAGTGCTTTCTTAAATAGGTCTTCTATTTCATAATATTCATTGCAATTACCGCGTTTAATGATATCGTTAGCCTTATTAATTGCTTTTGTAAGATTCTGTTGTTTAAAAAACCTCTCTGATTCATCTTCAATCATGTCTAAACCAACGAGGTCAATATCTCTAATTTTATCCAACAATTCAAGCATTGACATTACGGTGATTGAATCACTAATGTTTTTCCTAATCAATATATCCATTTCACCATAAGTACACACTACTTCCTTTTCATTGTACCTAGTTTTAAGAAAGCCAACAATTCTCCTAAGATATTCATTAGTAAACATATTTTGGTCAATAATATGTTCCAACGAGATAAAGAAGTTTCTATCTTCAAAAAAACATTTCACCAATTTTATCTGAAAATCTTCTCCTAAATAACCAAGTGTGCTTTTATCAACTGTTTTAGCCATAAAACATTAAAAGTTAAAATTAGTGGCGGTTTTTATATTTTACCGCCACAATTAACAATATGAAAGATTCATTAACAATATTTTTCAAAGTGATTCCATTCACCTGGCGTTAGACCGCCACTATCGGCATATCTTTCACAACGGTTTAACCACGCATTGTATTCACGTGTCTTGTCGCGTGTCCACTTATAATAAGAATCAACAAGTTTTCTATTATTATTTGCATAATAATATTCCTTCTTGCCCATAGAAACCACATTTCCTTCATTATCAAATGTTGCGTAATTATCAAAAGTGATTGTATGTGTATACGCATCTTGTTCATCATATGAAGTGCTCATGGTATCAACAATCTTCTTGATTATATAATAAACCAAGTCAACTCTACCAATTTTAAGATAGTTAGAAATACCCTCATTGGATGTGAAGTTCACGCTACCTGTTTTTGCATAACCTGTCAATGAATTTGATAAGTCAACACTATTTCTGACAAACTTAGGATAAAGTTTACCAGACCAAATTCGTTCAAATACGTTACGGTCATCAATTAAAAATTCAAATTTGAATGTTACATCCCACGGGTTTTCCCAAGGCTCTGCCTCATCATCATCGTACACTTCATTAATATCATCAGAATACTTAAAATAGTTTTTTTCTATCTTAGTGCCATCCGACAAATAAACAACACCGTCAATATTACTGTTAGTGAGCAGATATAGGTCATTGTGGTTTTCCATATTATTATGGAAGCCAGTAAGTTTTACGGGTTCATCATTAACAATTGATTGATACAAGAAACTCTTATAGTGCAAATCGTCCTTAATCATTTCAACGCATTCTTCAAGTGCTTCAAGAAGTTCTTCCGAACCGATGGAATCGGGATTAAACCCCATTATCTTGAAATACCGTTGACATATGATGTTGTCGTTAATCCACAACTTAAACTGAAATCTCTCCTTAAAGGCTTCATTATTGGCCGCATTTTTCTTAATCTCTTTATCCATAAACTCCTAAATTAATACGTTAAGTACATTACTTTATCACTTTTTTCTACAAATATACTACTTTTTTCGTAATTATAAAATCATTTTCTAAAAATTTTTCTGTTCTTTATCTATAAGGTATTTAAATTCTGTAAAAAAACTAGCAAATTTACTTTCATCTTTTAAATCGTCTACACCAGCAAGGTTTAATATTTTATACAAATTCTCAAAACTTCTATCTTCGGGGTCTATTTGATTATATCTCATTGAATCAATGATTTCTTTTGCTTCCTCCGTCAGAATAGGTTTTTTTAAATTAATTATTTTTTCATTGATTTCGTATATTTTTTCCCCTTGACATCCATCAGTTACACAATTCACTATATTTTCAGCCCATTTAAGTGGTTTTTTCTTTTCTTTAACACGTGTTTCATTCAATAATTTCGCTTTATCTATAACTTCCTGTAATGTCACTTCTCGTTCCTTTATTTCGGGAAAATTTTTAAACAATGTTGTTTCTCCAACGCCCTTTATCCCTTTAATGCTGTCTGATGCATCACCACATATAATTTTCTTTAAAAGCACATTACGATAATCATAACCTACCTCTTGGGTATGATTTTTTGTTGTTAAAAAATTTTTAAGTGAGGGAACATAGACTATAACATCATCACTTATTAACTGTGTCAAATCTCTATCATTGGAAACTATAACAATCCTTTCATTAGGTTTTTTGTTCAACACATAATAACCAATAAAGTCATCTGCTTCAACCTTGTCTGCTAAACATTGCCTTACGTACAACTCTTCAAGACATTGCATTACTACTTCACGTTGTTCATAAAATATCTCTTTCTCTTTTTTTCTTTCCTCTTGTTCCTTTTTGTTTTTCGCACGGAAATATCTTTCCATATTTCTAATTCTTGCGTTAACTTCCTTCATGTAATCGGAAAGTCCATCTTCAAGTTCAGATTCATAATCCTTATCTCGGTTCATTTTATATTCATTATTCAAAAGATAACGATAAAACCCCGAATTTTGTCCATCCCAAAAGACATATACATAACGGAAATTGCCCTTTCTAAGTAGAAGTTTTAACTGCAATAACATTGAAAATATTCCACCAACACGTTTTCCGTTCCTCGATAATGTTTTATTTGCAAGTGAACACATTTCCAATACATTACTACCATCTACCAAAAGAGTATTAAAGGACTTATTGGTAATGTCAGGATATCTATTCTCTATTTGTTTTGAAACTACTTGTCTCATTTAATATGTTTCGTAAAAGGTTATTAAAATCATTAAACACACCTTCTTTAAGGTATTCACCAAAATAAAAAATACTAATCCCGTGTTCTTTACATAAATCATATTTGATTTGGTCTCTTTCTATTTGTTTTTTAAAAGTTTCTTCCCCACCGAACAAGTCAACTGGTTTAAAATGTTGTGCCCCTTGACACTCGATTGCGGCATTATATGCAGGAAGATAGAAGTCAAGATAAAGTTTGTTTTTATGCCTCAACCAATCAAATGTTTGTTGTTCAAAGAAAATGATGTTTTTATTTTTTAGACTATTACGAATAAATTCTTCATAAAAACTTGATTTGCATTTTGGGCATCCTTGGTGTGACTTAATGTGTTTAGCAGGTGTTTGCCAAAACTCACCATGTTCAGGACAAATTATACAAACCTTCGTGTCGGTATTATAGTATTCTACTTTAGAATAATCATACTTATCACCATGTATTGTTTTTGCTTCTGCTAAAAACAAATCGTTATTTTTGCATCTTTTTGAATGCACAATTTCACTTCCACATTTCTTGCAACCGTAACCCGTTAAATGGTTATTTGGTGTTTGCCAAAACTCACCATGCTTAGGGCAGATTATACAAACTTTGCTTTTGCTGTTTTTAAATTCAACCTTTGAATAATCGTATTTGTTTCCATGCACCATGATTGACCTACGTATAAATTCTTTTGTATCCATATTCTTGCCCGCACAATATTTACAACCCATTCCATTTAAATGAAGTCTTGGTTCTTGCCAAAACTCACCGTGTATCGGACAAATTATACAAACCTTTTCATCCACCCGATGAAATTCTACTTTAGAATAATCATACTTGTCACCATGTATTTCTTTAAACTTCTTTATGATTTCTTCTTGGCTTGTGCCTCTACCTTTACATTTCGGACAGCCCTGTCTTGATGTGTTATGGTTGTTTGGCGTTTGCCAAAACTCACCATGTTCAGGACAAATTATACAAACCTTCGTTGAATTATTAACATATTCAACTTTTGAGTAATCGTATCTGTTGTCGTGAATTATTTTTGCCTTTTCTGTAAATTCTTCTTTCGTTAGTTTTCTACCCATATTTATACAAATCAACTTATATATAAATATATAGAAAACCAGTTTTTATTGCAATTAAAATTTATTTTCCCTTATCTTCTTTGGTATTGGCTGCATTAGATGAAGGTATTGTTAATGTTGTCTTTAAAAAACAGAAAATCTGACCTTTCTTTGAAATGTACACATCTTTTGTAAAATCAAGGTCCTTACGGTCATACTTAACGTAATCATCACGAGATTCAAACATAATAACCTTAGGAAGTGTATCTAAATCCTCGGTCACAACACTTTTATCCATTAACATTTCAAACACATCACCAGGAATTGGTGTATACTTTTCCTCATCTAAATTGTACTTCGCTTTTTTAATTAAAACTACTTCCATTTTATTTTTCTTTTTAATGTTAAACTTAATCTAATCGTCCCAACGGTCTGCAAGTTCACGTAATGACTTTGCAACTTCGCTATTACCAATATAGTAGCCGTGTTTCACGAGCCACAGTTCTAATTCTTCAATGTGTTCTTCATCCATCTTTTATCCCTCCATAGAGCCTTCTTCTGTAAATTCTATATCATCAGCAGATACGTCATTAAGTTTACCATCTGCCATTTGTTTGATTTTTTCAAAAATGTGTGGTAACTCCTTCTTCTTATACTCATCAAGTTCATCTTCAGAGATAATACCATTATGTACGCAACATATAGTTCCATTATAAACAATGTTAAACGGAACAGGTAACTGTGTCTTGAATACACTTAATTTTGCAAGTGTACCATATTGATATTCCTGACCTTTAAGTGTTGCCTTTAACTTCTTTGTGGCAGGTTTTGCAGTGCCACCACAATGTAGTCCTAAACGTGTTGCATAAAAGATGGCCTTTCCACCATTGTTTTCAACAGAAACTGCACCACCCATTGAATTCATTGAATCTTGCCAAATCTTATTAACAACCAGCAATGTATTTGTATATGGTGAACCTACTTCCTTTGATGCTGAAATACGTCCAAAAATTGGTTTAAATGAAACAGCAATTGCGTTTGCATCGAACTGATTGTTACCCACCTTTGATGCGTATGACTTATATGATTGGATACTACCAACTGAATCCCAAACAAACAGAAGAGGCATAGGAATTTCTCCATTATCCTGTTTATCAAGGAAAGTGTTAATAATGTAAGCAATATCCTCAATCACAGCAACCTTGCGTTTTTTAGCCTTCTTTGTTCCCGTTGAGTAGTCCATATCACCACAAAATTCACAAATCTTAGAATTAGTGAACAATATGTAATCACCCTTCCAATTGGTGATTTCTTTCTTTTTTATCACTTCACCTGTCTCTTCATCAACATATTCAACATCTTCGTAAACTGGTTCAATATCCATTCCGCAATCCTTTGCATATTGGAAATCAAAATTACCCTCTGTTTCAAAAATAACAGGTAAAATTCCTTGTCTCATTGCTGCTGCAATAGCACAATTTTTAATTGTACTTTTTCCGGTATCAGACCAACCCCTAACAGTTGTTACACCTCGCCCCATAGGTATTCCTGGTAATTTTAATGCATCCTGAAATCCCTTCGGCATAATAATCCACTCCAATTCCTTATCTGCAGTTTTCGCAACTTTTTCGCCCAATAAGTCGTTTTTCAGATTTTCAACACTAAATTTAGTTGCCTTTATACCTGCACCTTTTTTAATTGCTTGTCTTGCCATAAAAATTAATTTAAAAGTTTTTCTTGTTTCTGTTGTTTGTTTAATAAATCATAATAACATTTTCTGCATAATGTAACATACATATCATTGCCGCCAATAACAATCTGTTCACCATCTGTTATTAATCGTCCTGATGAATCAAAACGTGCATTAAATAATGCCTTTCCACCACAAGAACAAGTAGATTTAATTTCAGATATGTCATCGGCTATTTCCATTAATCTTTTAGAACCATCGAACATATGTGTTGTAAAATCGGTTCTAAGCCCATAACACAGTACGTTGATATCCAGTTTATCGACAATCTTACCTAAAGAATTGACCTGTTCTGTCGTAAGAAACTGACATTCGTCCACAAGTATCCATAGAGGTTTATTTAAACCAACAAGTGTCGCATTAACAATATAATCATTGATTAATTTATACAAGTCATCATCTGGCAAGACTGAAATACATTCTCTTTTTATACCTATTCTCGATGCAATTACATCTTCACCATCACGTGTATCTATTGATGATTTTATACATAAAAACGGTATGTTCCTTTCATCAAACTGAAAGGCTTGCATCAGCAGTACACCAGATTTACCTGCATTCATCGTAGAATATTTGAAATATAATTTTGCCATTACTTTTTTTACAAATATACTACAAAAAAACCATATAGAAAAATAAAAACGCGTTTTTTTTTATGCTATTTTTCCATCAACATATACAGTACCATTGGTTATAATCTTGACCCGCGTATCGCCAATAACAGCATAAGCACGACCACCATCAAAATCATCAATAACTTCATCAAACCATGTCTGCGGACATAAAATTCTACCCGATGTATCAATAAAGTTCCATTTTTCTTTAAATTTAATAGGAGCAAAACCTTCATTAAAATGACTTGCCTCATCATACCATTGATTTGGTGAAATCAAAGTTAATGTGTCTCTTTTAATGAAGTTATATTTTTCATTTAATCTAACCAAATAGCAATCATCATAACAAGAGCCAATTCCGTCATACCATTGTTCAAGCAGCACATTTCCTTTTCTGTCTACAAGATTATGTTTACCGTCCAATTTAATTACCGATAGACCTTTATAAAATCTCCATACCTGATTAGGCCAAAAATCAATCAAAAAATTCCCATTGGTATCAACAAAATTCTCTTTATCACCCATCCCTACTTTGGCAAGGCCATTTTGGAAAGATTGTGCGTCATCAAGCCAATCTTTAAGTAAAAAACTTCCATCGGGCCTAATGAAATTATATTCACAATGTCTCCAATCGTCAGTTTTTGTTCTTCCAACATAAGCAAGACCATCATAAAAATTATCAGCATCTTCAAACCAATCATTAGAAATAAACCTACAATCTTCATCTATGAAATTCTGGTGTTCGTTTTTAACAACCCTACGGCATCCATCATATATGCAAGCAATATAATCAAACCAATCGTTAAATACAATCTCACCTTTTTCATTTAATACGTTATACTTATCGTTAAGCGTTACAACAACAAAACCGTTATGAAAATATTCTTCTATGGTATCAAACCATTTTTTACTTAAAAATCTCTTATTATATTCATCGTAAATATTCCACTTCGTATTTAACTTAACATAGAAGTAACCATCTTCTTCTTCTGACTCATCGAAAACTTTCCAAACAGGTTCACCATTTTTCAGACATCGCATTGCATAATCAACTTCGGTTTTCCAATTATTATTAGGTTGAAAAGTTGAATAGAAGTTAACACCCAAAAGTTCACTTAGTTGTTTAGCGGTAAAAAGATGACCATCAGGTGCATCTGGCGAGTTCCACCTGCTTGTACAGGTTTTAAGTCTGCCATCTTCATCCACGCATACCGCAATCATTGATAACCCGTATGAATCATAAGGGTAATTCTCTCCCATTTCTCTCTCTGCTTCTTTAAAATCGTTCCTAAGGCAGAAATAAAATTGTCCGATATTACCGTTTGTATAGTGATTAAAATAACTTGGTTCTCTTGTTACGCACCAGTCTGCATATTGATTATAGTCACTTGCTTGTTCGTAACTATCTATTTTTATTATAGTGTAATCATTGTTTTTGGCGTATTCAGTTGAATTTACATCATTTTTTTCGTTATCCAAATCTTGTTGAATTTGTTCAGCAAAACAGTTTATCAGTTCTTGGGCCGACAAACCATTCAGATTACGGTCAAAATTATTGATATGTTCATCACTTGCAGCATATTCCAAAGCGATTTCAAACTTATTCTTTATGCTGTCATCATTAATCTCATTATTTAACAATAGCCTTGTTGTTCCTAATATGAACTTTGCCGTTGTTTGATTTCTTAATGCGGGAAAAACATTACGTACATGGTTTCTTACATAATTGTCAGCCTCTTCTTTGGTGCAGCCATCATGTTTCATAACCAAATTAACAGCAGCAGAAATCGATTTTGATTCCTGACTTTCCATTAAAAGCATATAGTCCCTAAAACCCTCATCTATACGCTTCATTATATTTATTATTTCATTAATTTGTGATAGCATATTAGTATGTTTTATAATAAATATGAAACACAACCAATAATAGGCTGTGTTCCAAAAATGTGATGTATTAATAAGTTTTAAAAAGGTAAATCGTCACCAATTTCTTCATTGTTCGTTTCAACTACTGGTTTTTCAACCTTATCTGGTTTCGATTTTTCTTCAGTTGTCTCTTGTTTTTTGTCATCTTCTTCGGAAGAGTTCTTTGCGACCCAATGCTTCTTGTCTTTATCATATACAGGTATTTCACCATCAGCAATAATCTGCATATAATCAAGCGTCTTAATCGCATAGACATCTGTCCACGTCTTTTCATCATTAATCCATTGCATCATCTGTTCCTCATCTTTTGATAGCGGTGTTGAGAAACCGGCATCGGTAATACTAACACTAGTCCTGTCAGTGTCTTCATCATATATCGATGTTACAATGATGTCTTTACCATTTTTAAGGTCAAATATGTTATATTTCTCGCCAGTTGCCTCAATAGATTCCTTATTTCTGATTTCATAAAGAACCTTCAATAAATCAAAAATTCCTTTGCCATCCGAATGAGCATTGAAACGCCAGAACTTAACTCCCTCATCTTCCTGACCACGTACAATAACTCGAACAATGTAGGTTTTCTTTGCCTTATACTCAGAACCCATCTTTCTAAGGGCCTTCTTTTCAGGTTCGGTTTCAGCATTATTTGCCTTATTGTAGTATTCCTTCGATTTTTCGCACAATGGACAATGAGAGTAACTTCCTTCTAAATGTTCATCATTAAGGCATACAAATTTTTTAAAGCCACTTTGTGAGATTTCCTTATCAACCTTAAGTGAGTGAATATGCGTTACGAAAAACGCCTTAAAATTGCCAAAATCTTTAAAATACTCATCACTTCCATTAATAGGTAAAATTCTAATTTTAGTTTCTTTTTTCTTTTCCCCCTTTTTTAGTTTTTCATTGAAATAATTTTTTTCATTAAATTCGAACTTGGGCTTGTACTCTTTTTTCTTGTTTTCGTCTTCAAATTGTTCCTCAATCAATAATTTTTCATCACTCATACTTATTTACTCGTTTATACATTTATTTATGTTTTCATTTATTACAAATATACTATTTTTTCATTAAAAAAACAAAAATTAACCTATTTTTTTTAAAAATCAAGATAATCTCTTAATTCTTTTGGAAATTCAAGCGAGTCTGCAAGGGACCTTTTATCTAGATTTTCAAGGTCTTCTCGTCTAATTTCAAATTCTTTATCCTCATCCTTTGGTGAAACATCATTATCATAGATAATATTATAGTTAGGATTTTCCTCTCTCTTTCTATCCCAATAATCGCGTGGTGTTTCTCCATATGGATAAGATGATTGTGAACGAATATTCATCCTTTCTTCAGGTGTTGGATTTCTACGTTCAATCTCATGCTTTAGGTCCTGAATTTGTTTTTCATTATCCTTTAAGGCATCCACAAATTTTGTAGTAACCTGTAAAAGTGCCGAAATTTTATCATTAACGCCATCAATTTTGTATTCAGTCGCTTCTTGTGACTGTGTTAAATCATCAACATCAATTACATCTTCATCATCGACCTCTTCATCACCCATTTCTTCATCTGGCATGGCCTCAGGCCCTTCTCCCATATTATCAATTCCATCATCCTGTGGTAACGAATCGTCCGTTGGTGGCATATCTGCCGTTGGGTCTTGTCCCATATCTTGTGGACCATTCATATCGGGACCTTGTGGGCCTCCCATATCATCATTCATATCAGGACCTTGTGGACCTCCCATACCGCCATTCATATCAGGACCTTGTGGGCCTCCCATATCATCATTCATGCCGGGACCTTGTGGACCATTCATATCAGGACCCTGAGGGCCTCCCATACCTTGGTCCATTGGTTGTCCGTTGTTTGGACCCATACCAGGTGACATATCCTGATTGTTTTGGTTATTGTCCATAAACGGATTATTGTTATTATTTTGGTCATTATCATCCTCTGCAAGTCCTGTCTTGAAGGAATACTCGCTTAACTGCATTATGCGTTTTTGTGCTTCTTCAAGATGATACTTTTTTAATAGATTGTCCATTCTGTTTTTAATCGTTTAAAATCATTTTATTATCTTCAGTAATTAAAATTGCACTGTTTTCAGTACGTTCAATAAGACCTTTATCTCTCTTTTCAATTTTTACTTGACGTTCAGGAATTTCAATATCCTGACCAACGATTTTCTTTATTTTCTCAATGTTCTCGTTCATATCTTCAACATTTTGTTCATTATTTTCGGTGTTTTTCTTTTTGCGTGGTTTCCTATTTTGTTTTGCTGATTTTTCTGCCACTTCTGTATCCTTAATTTCATCATTAAGTTTTTCACCATTTTCCTGTAGTTTTTCTTCAGCGTTAGGCACAGAAACCTCAACCTTGTTAAGAATCATACTGTTTCTTACAGGACGTATAAATTTTCTGCGACCACTTTTACTTATAAATCTTTGTGACATAGTATTATAATTATAAGAACTTTATTTATAATAAATAGTGTGTTTTAAACGAAATAATCAAAAAGAGGCAACATATAATGTATGTTATCCCCTATTATTCTTCTTGTTTCGTCATCTATGAATGACAATCCATTAATAATCTTATTGTTGCTATTGCTTTTTATCTTATTTATTATCTTATTTTTCTCTATCCCACAGTATTCACATAAAGACAGTGATAACCCAAAAACACACTTATATTTCCGTGTATAAATGAATATAAAGCTAGCGTCTTTCGTTAAAAAACATAACTTTTTATCTTTACCATACATATAAGTTATAAAGTTTTTTATTTTTGTGGTGGTATAGCAAGGAAATGAAATGTACTCGTATTTTATATCTTTAACCGTATTTAAAATCGACCTTTTCTTAAATTCAAATAAATCTTCGATGTGTTCCTTTCTTCTTTCCTTTTTAGCAAATGTCCACGAGAAATCACCTTTTTTACCAGTACGATTAAACATGCTAAAATTTTTAACATGCTTCTTTGCTGTTTCAACGCCAATTACAAGCGTATCCAAAGATTTATCTAAATCATCAACACTTGTTACCTTGTTAAAAATATTCTCATAAACAGTCAATGGATTTTCATCCAATATATTTGCTATTTTCTTCATATTACAAATATACTACTTTAATACAAAATTCCAAAATTCTTTTAGTTTTTACCCGTTTGTTGCATTAAGTAATTAGCATAGACTTTCCATCCATCCTCACAGAATAAGCCATTACCAGGTTTATTTTTACCATCTTTATGAAATTCGTTCAAGATAGCTGTACAAACGTCACGCATCTCTACGTATTTTACGTTTGCCGTTGGAAAATTGACAACTGCATTCCTAATTGCTTCGTTAAAAATCTTATATTTTTCTTTGTCACGGTAACTAGGCCCAAACGAAACTATATAAATAGTTGTTCCTCCTGCCGCATTAAAAATTTCAGTATATTCATCCTGTAACCTGGAAACAATTTCATTATGTGATGATTCCTTAGTAAAACTAGTATCATTAAGACCACACTGAACAACAATATGTTCTGGTTTATTTTCCTTTTTTGCAAGATATCTCTGAATGTAGTCCTTTGTACATATTAGATTATCGTGATTGAGATAATTTTCCTTAAGGCCATAGTAGCCTTTATTACGTTTCACTTTCGGACCATCTTTTTTACCGTTTACTGTCTTGGGGTTTGCTTTTTGATATGAAAATGCACATTGCTGCCATGAAGCATAAGACAAATAACCCCTATCAAACATATACGGTGAAGATTTAAAGGCCCACGAACCGCCAAAAATGACAGGTTTTGTATTTTCTTTACCGCTACCTAATGGTAAAAACGGCTCCTTTAGATTAAAACCACTAGGTGCATTTTTACTTTTACTTTTAGTGTTATTTGTTTCACTTTGTTCATAAGTAAGTGTTCTGAAGTCTTCTTCACACACATTATCAGAAGAATCACCGTCAAAATTAGTATTACAATCATCAGTTTTTACATTACTTTTATATAAGTTTTCAAGTCTATGTAATTCAGCTATACGAGTTTCTCTGTCGCATGGATATTCTGGGTTACCTTGACACCTTTCCCAAGTTTCTTCCCACCAAATAAGGCTTTCCATTGATGACATACCTTTATGAGAAAAATAATATTCTCTAAAATGTGGTGCGCCTTGCCAATCAGGATAGTTTTCTTCCCAACAATATGCTAACTGTGCATCTACTGATGTTCTCTCATAGTCATGTTTTGTACAAAAATCAAAAAATTTTCTTTTTCTTGTATCATACCATTGAAATAGTCCATATGCCCCACTCTTATCATTCTTATTCCCAACTATGTAGCTGCTCTCTTTATAGACATTGGCACAGATTCCTAACGCTTGTGCGGGTGTAAAACCTTTACCAATGAAGAAGTTGATAATTTTTACACAAATTCCTTTGTGTTCATCATTAACACTACCAAGTAAACATTCTGCCATTCTATTATTTGTCTTTTATCTTTATTATTAATTAATTGGTTTTGCGTTAGGATGTTGTTGTTCATATAATTTATCACTAAAACGCCAAATCTGAATACTCCCACCTTCACTTGGCTCTCTAAGACCCCATTCGCACGCAGCGTCTCTTTGAACACAATCACTACGCCAATCTTTACCCGTGTACATGGCCGCATGACAACTTAATGGATTTTTGCTACCTGGTGCATGTCTTGCAAATATTATCATAATGTCACCAGGTTCAAGGCCGGACCATTTTCCATGTTTTTTTTGGTATGGATATGAATTATCCCTTCCCTTAATATCATATTTTGGACTATTATGAACACGCACAAAACCACACTTTGTCATCCAAGTATCGGCTCTCATTGAAGTAAATGGGCTTCCTGTATCGGCCCACCAATCTATTGTTATACCGCCACGCCCATACCATGTACTTGGTCCTGAACTGCAGGCACCACGATATTGGTTATATGGTAATTTGTATCCTGTCCCAAGATTTCTTGAATTTAAAGTTGTTACCCCTTCCAATACCTTATCCATATTAATATATTTTGAACGGTCATTTTTATTAACCAAATGTCTATACTTGTCATAATCATAACTTGTATCTCCACTAGTTGATGAGTCCGAATCATAACCATCTATATCGGTTTCACACGGGTCTGCAGTACCGCTTCCACCGTCACCTTTATATGCCATGTTTTTTGTAAACCATGCGTTAGAATATGGAACAGCCCTATTCGATAATTTCATTGCTTTAACCTTAGTTACCATATTACCGGGTGTCATTGTGTGCGTAACATTAAATATCATATATGTTCCTCTCCACATCGGTACATTCATCAATTGGAAATACATAAGCGGTTGGACTTGAGCACATCCCATCATTTCAAATTCACATATATACGAATAGTTTGAAAATACAGGATACAAGTCTTGCCCAATAAATGCCACCTTGTGTTCATTTGCTGAACCCTGTCTTGCAATGTGTGATAACGTATTAATTACCGCACTTGTTATAACAGGTGTTTCCATGTTAAGATTAACATTTTTGAACAAATGATTGTGTTGGTGGCCATATGCAAGACCAAATGAGGGCACAAAATAACCGTATCTTGTCAAATCCTCATCAAAATCACCTGTATTCTTTTTTAATATCGCCGGTAATTCATCATTTTCATTATCTAAAACATCTACCCATTCCTTAGGTAGATTTGGGTCTGTCATTTTTTTAGAATCATTGTAACTCCAAATATTAAAACCATCTTCTTTGTAATTATTTAATTCTGATGGTGTTTCAGATAATTTAGGCACATATATAATAACAAACCTATTGTTTCTTCTTAATGGCGGCTGTTCATCATATGGCATAGGAACAAACATACTCTCTAATGCTTTAACTGCTTCATCTGGCTTTTCAGAAGCCAAATTATCGATAAAGTCAGGTATCGCCAAGAAAAGGCAATGATGTCTCGTTGTTAAGTCACCAATTGCTTTGAAAACGGTTGAATCCTGATTACAGAATGTGTTTCCGTCATACACTTCAAGAAAAACTTGACAATTTGTCATTAATCGGCTTTCAATATTTCTGTAAAACGAATCAATGAATACAAAGTTTCCGAAAAAGTTCTTAACCGTAAATTCATGGTCTGTCGGTGTTGCATTACTTCCTGACAACCATTTGTCCCATAACATTTTTAGATACAAATAAATAGGAATTGCAACGTCACGAGTGAATTCTGCAATGTCAGGGTCATCAGGGTTTCCACTATCAACTTCCTCGTTTATTTCAACGTTAGTCTGTTTCTCACTTATCTTTTTAAGTGTCGTTGAAAAACCATTTAAATAACTTTTCAAAGTATCTACAGAAACAGTCACATCCGTTCCACCCGTTGGGGTTTCTTCCAATGTTTCTCTGTTTTTCCTCTGATTAGAGACATCAAGAACAATGTTTTTATTACAATAAATTCCCCTTAATAAGCGTTGGCATGATTCATTTTCATCGTTCAGATACACATACATGTCTTTACTACCATCGACACCTATTATTTTAAAGTTTTTTGCGGTGTCACCAAAGTATTTTTCGTAACCGCTTTCTGCAGGATTCTCGTCTCTCTTTACAGCAGCGTCAATGTCTTTGATGATATTCTCAATTTGTTCGGGGGAAAGTTTATACAGTCTGTCCTCTATAATAACCTTTAATTCACAATTGGCTGCTATTGTTTTCCATTCGTTATTTACAAATTCCTCAAACTTAAAAATCAGTGCATTTGATATATTGTAATCTGGTAATTCACCTCCAAACACATCCTTAATATGTACATTGTATACTCCATCCTTAGCACGGCTAAAGCAAAATAGATTTTTTTCTCCACTTTTATTATACAAAACCGCCTCATTGCCATTATTCAATGATGCTTTCTTGAATTTACAAGAATATGTTTTATTTTTCATTTCAAAAACAATAGGGTCAGCCCCGTTATCAACTATATACTTATGTCTCCAAAGTAAGCCCCCATAAAGTAATGTTAAACTATACGGTATTGTCTGAATACTGGCGTGCGTCTTATCCGACTTAAATGCGTTAGGTGTTTTGGCAAAAACCGCATTCTGTGCCATTGCATGTAAAAATAACAACGCTTTATTCTTCTCGGCAATTGTTGTTTCTTCGTTATTCTGCAAATAATAAAATGAAGAACCGAATAATGCGCTTACATTATTATCACCCACGTCCCAATTTCTTATCTTTATAAAAGGAATACACAATGAATCCGTACTTAAACTTTCATCATTTATTTTCCATACACTATCATTTTTGTCTTTTTTTGGTACTTTGACTGCTGTGTTCAATAGATTTGCAATTCCGGTTTTATCATAAATTCTCAAATCCTTGAGGTAGTCATCAACATTAGTATATGTTTTCTTCTCACCATCAACATCGATGCTGAGTTCAACACCTTTCAATTTTGTAAAAAGCAAACTATTTTTTTTAAAGAAGTCTGAGTAAGACGCTTCTTCTACATCCCAATATCTTTCGAGAACTTTAGAAAAATTATCATTATAAGTTTCACTCATTATCTTGAAGTTCTCTGTCTTCAATTCATCATAACGTTTAAGTATGCCATTCACTACTGACGAATCTGTTATGTCATTGAATTTTTCAAAATTAATGGCATTTTTGTACCTTCCAGTATTTTCTTTGTCCTTATATATGGTTTTGATATTAGTGTTAAAAAGGAAATTTTTATTTATTTCATAACTTTCATTTCCTGATTTATTATTGAAGTCAAAATAAGTATTTGTTCCTTCACCACGATACGTAAATTCATCATTATTATAACTGTCAAATTCTTTGATTACGCTTGGAACCAAACCATGTCTTGATTTTGTATAGTAACGGACATATTTAAGATTACTTCCGCTTTGCACAAAAATCGGGCATCTGTTTTTCCTAGGAATTACATCATTCATGATACCTTTGTTTGTTTCAAACGGATGAACTGTTGTATTGCCCTCATTATGCCCTTCACCCATGTTGTCTTCAGACTCGTCACATAACATAATTTTTAACATTTTGTCTGTAAGTGACTCATTGCCGGCAACATCAATTATTTTGTCTTTTATCTCAGACTTTGAGGATTGTGAAATGAAGTAATTATACGCATCCATTCGTCCCATAGTTTCTGCTATGTCTGATTGGACACTTCCACGCTCCATTATGCCAAAAAGTTGTGTTGCTCGTAGGCCCAACATGCCCGCAAGATATGATATATTATTTTTATCAGGCCCTACATTGAATACGTTCATTATATCATTAACGTCATTCGGGGCCACGGGAATATATGTCACCCTCGCGTTTACTTCTTTAAAATCAATATTTGCTTGAGCAACTTTTTTACATGCAAGGAATAATGACCTGATTAACTTTTCTTCCTCAAAGTACGGGCTAAAATCACCTACCCATCCCAAAGTGTTCTCATCCTCTAAACTCTTGTTTTCATTATTGTCAGAAGAAGCCCTAGTCACCATAGGCCATGCAGGTACTGCCGTTCTATTTGTCGGTATAGTATCTGTTTTGGAAATGTTTACCCTTAAATACTCAGGATTTCTGTATCCTTTAAGTTCATCTGCCTTAATGTTCTCATAACATTTGTACATCATGTAAACAAGTGTCTCTACATGGGCCATAATCATCTTAAAAATATTTCCGATATATGGAACAAGATTAAGTCTATCTTGTGCAAGTTTTACATAGTCCCTTTCCTTTTGTTGCTCCACAACACTTACATCGTCATCTATTTCAGATAACCTATCGTTAATTCTTTTTCTAAAATCATGTAAATCTACAAGACAGGCATACTTGTGTATATTGTTTACATTACCTCGGTTCAAATAATCAACAAGTAATTGCGCGGTGTTGTTTTCCATTTTTCTGTATTCACCAGAACCATCGCTCTTTGTACCAAATTCTATTTCACACAGGTCATCTACGGTAATTTCAGAAACATCTTTATGTTTACATCTTATTATTTTTACACCATCAGCAGTTTCTTCTATTTCAAACAGTTCAATGCATACTAAATTGGGAAAAGTTTCTGTATGCTCATTGGGAAGTGATGTTGTTGGCAACTTATTTGTATCATAACTCTCATTATATGAATTAAATTCAATAATTAAATCCTCAAACGCTTGTTGTACACCCTCAGTCATTTCAATTTCATTTGAATTTGAAAACATTAAGATTTGTTCATTCATGAGGGATTGATTACCCATTACAAAGTTTTTAATAACTGCGTCATCAGTTATACTTGACAATTCTCCTATGAAACGGGAGTATTTATCATACAATTTATCGAGTTCCGCTTTTTCAGTTGCTGCTGATTGTAAAATCTCATTATCTTCATCAGACAACATCTTAAAAAGACTGTCATCATTCAAGGCGTTATTAACCTTTTCAACAAATTCACTAATTCTAGGCAATGTTTTTCCACCACTTTTATATGGTTTCCATTCCTCTGTTCCGACCATACTATTCCAATATTCAAAGCCAAAATAGTCACAATGGGGTGCTGCGACAATATATTGAAACGGAATATCGGTAAGCAAAGAATAAGAATAACCGATAAACGTTGCAGTTGCTTCAAAATTGCCTGTATTTGAATTTAAACTACCTTTAAAACCGCTACAGGTCAGTTGAAGCGTTACTGGTTTTCCGTAAAATCCTTTAATTTGAAGTTTAAACTTTGGATAAGGTGCAGTGAAAAATGCACCAAAGATATTGTCTATTGTCAATTGGTCATTATAGTGTGTTGCTTCCTCGCGGCCAAATAACGATGAACCGCGTTGGTCGACAAATTTAATGGTTACTGTTGGTGTATAGTAATTTTCAAACGCAACCGTAATATTTTCGATACCTAAACCTTCTACAATATTCTTTTTTAATATATCTTCATAGTGCGTATCTGTATAATATGTTGTAAGATATGATTTACCGTCAAGTTCTTCTCCACCAAGGAATGAAACCCAGTTTTTACTTTGGTCTAATCCTAATTTTGATGTCCAAAAGATTTGATACTTTGCGGTATCATTCTCACCTATTTTTGCGGTCTGTTTATATCGTGAAACAACCTCTACTATAAGATTAAACGATATACACAAATCCGAATAATCAGGAGTTAACGGAACATCACTAATGCTGCCAAAGACATCATTTGGTTCTACATATAAAATTCTTCCCTTTTTACCTACCTTTGCCATCGATTAAATTCTGTTTAATTTACTGTTTCTTATTGCCTTTTCATAACGATTTAACGCACTTGTTAGTGGATAAGGAATACGTATTATCGCTCCATCCCTTATAGAATATTCATAACCACCCAAATGCGGATTAGCCTGTAAAATAAGCCAAGCATAATCAGGGTCACCGTAATATTTGTACGAAATTGTATCAAAACGCATTGTTTTTTTGTCAAAAACAATACTTATATCGGAAGATTCTTCTACAATTTTAAGTGCAGGTACAAAACGAACTACACCATTTTCCCTGAACTGTGAATATCTGTCGTAATAATTCATTTTACTTCTTTATATGGTTGTGCTTTATAAACATAATTTTTTGGGTTATTAAGGTCAACCTCATGATTATTTGCACCACCAACTTCTTTGCTATTATTTTCTGATTTATAATACATTCTGTCGGCCCTATTATCATAGAATCTTGTATTAGCATAGTAATTGAACGACATTGCATTCTGCAATCTCCTGATTGGCCCAGCAATATCACTTCCACCAATAAACTTGAAACTTATACTAACACGCGCAAGTAATGGTTGCATACCAATACCTTCCGTATTCATATCCCACTGTATACCATTCGAAACATCATAGTCAATATTCACACTATCTATGACAATCATTTGATTGTAGAAATCACCAATTCGTAAAACACAGAATGGTGGTCTACCAAATGCAAGATTATTCGCAGTCATACCTGTCACGTCTGACATTGTAACGGTATTACCTTGACGTGTACACTGATTCAGGAATGTTAGTCTGGCATTAAAGCCCTCAGGGGTCATTGAGTGGAATGCGGGGTCAAAATATTTGATTTTATCCATCAGTTTGTTAAATACCAACGGGTCTTTCTTTTTCAATGCACGGAAAAAGTAATATTCTTGGTCGTACCTGTAAACGTTCTTGTCACCTTTATTACTAAGCCTTGGTAAACCATACTTCCTATATTCCTCACTAAAATAACTATTACCTGCGTTAGGCCCGAAAATTGAATTGTAACTTGCTTTATCTTGCGTTATATCTTGTGATGCACCCCTCATATTATCCGTAGTGGTTAATTGTTTTTACGCTTCATCCAATACAAGTTCATGTGTACCGTCCTCTAACGTCCTCTCATGCCATAACCTACCATCTTTATCCTTATAGGCGGTTTCACCATTAATTTCTACTTCATTATAACCTGTATATTTTTCAAATTTAACAGTATTCTGTTGCTCATCCTGTGCCTGTTTCAATTCAGCCAATTTCTTTTCCTCGTCTGTCCTAAATGTCAAAGTTATTTTGGCTGAACGCCATAACTTAGCAGTAATTCCTGAATGGTCATACTTATCAGTATCACTGACAGGTGTTGCGGGTTTTGCTTGCGGATTTGTCGCGACACTGCTATCAATTATACCGTTTTTAGTAAGCCATTTAATAATTGTATTACCTCTTTCTGTAGCAAGATTATCATTTCGACCCTGATTCACCTTGCTGCTTTTATTAAAAGCGTGTGAATTAGAGTAACCAACGGTATCAACCTTCACTAATTTATAGTTTTTGAAAATATCCAGTGCCTTAGTTATATAATCATTTCTGTTTTCTAAACAACGCCCTATTAAAAAATCATAAGCGTCTGAGTAACCTTTTAATTTTGCAACAATAGCGGCCATTTCACTAAATGTGCAATACATTGTTTCTGCTTCGGGGTCATAACCTTCCTCTTCAGGATTATCAACACCAAAGCCTTCCCCCCATTCTTCAGGAGAACAATTCAGTTTGAATGACTTTGTATCACAATAGTTTGTATTTTCGGGTGTTATAGTTAAATTTCCAACTAAATCAGGAATTTTCTGCCCATAAGTGTTTCTATTATATTCATCTGTTTCTTTTTTAGGGTTTATTTCTTTATATTCACCATCAACTCTATAATACCATCTTTTTTTATCACTTTTTTGTATTTTGTCATATGATTTCCAGTACCCATAAATGAAGTTTTCGACTTTATCCAATTCCTCCATCATTGCTTTAGGTGTTTCACTACCTTCATAAGAAAAACTTACGGGTTTAGCCGTTGTTTCACCATTATCCAGTCTTTGCATCATTTCATATCCTGGACAAGTTGGCATTTCAAGATTCTTACTTAAATATTTAAAACTAAAATCATTTAAATTAACCACTTTCATGTCTTCATCTTCAAATTTCTGGCATCCACAGCCAGCAAGAAGATAAGCAACAGCAAAATCTGCATCATCATAATAACCCGAATAGTTATTAGGATAAAATACATAGAATGAAATCTTTTTTGTTTCCTTTGGTATCTCAGGTAAAGGTGGCGGTGGTTCAGGGGTTGCCTCCTTTACGGGAATAGGAGTTTCTACACGTGTATCCAAATATTCGTCAGTCAATGGTGTGGGTTTTACACGGGACATAATGCTTCTGCTATCAGTTGGGTCTAACGAATCACAACCAGCGAAAAACCTCATAAGGTCTGTATCTCTATATTCATCTAATGAGCCTTCGTCATCATACCAACTTATATAATCAATTATGGAAGGGTGGTCTACTACCATTAAAAACGATAATGTACCACTTCTTACAGTGTTCACATACGTATATACATCCTCACCTCTTCCTATAAAGGAATTGGATGACCAATTAACATTCGTTGATTCGTTAAATGTAATGCCATATGGCGGGAACCACATAATTCTACCACCTAACGGACCTCTTTGTTCCCAAGACAATGCTTTTTCAAATGAATAAGGGTCATAACCTCTCCAAGCCAAATTTTCTATCGAGAACATACAGTCCTTTGTGTGTATATTAGTGTCTCTTGAATTAACATATTTTGGGGTAATTTTTAGAATGCCATCGCCACCTTTGTCAAGACTTAGAACTGATTTATTCCAATCATTTATTTCAGCATCATGTTTCCATCCATAACCATTACCTTTGTCTTTTCCGACTACATTGTTTCTAGTATATTCAAACCCTTTCCATTTATGGAACTTTAACAGTGTATCTTCCTCTGATACGATTTCCTCGCCTGTTGTTTCATCATATCCTACAACCGAAAACGGCCTTATTGTTTTATAAAGTTGATTGTATTGATAATGGTGTGTCCATACACGGCAATAAGGATTATTATAACCGTTTAATTGGTATTGTCCACCACCAAACGGAACTTCCATGTTTGCCTTTAAAAGGTTTCTACCATGTGATTCACCGTAAACAGTTCTTTTGCTGCCATTATAAATTATCTTATTGCTTTCACTATCTGTTTGTGTACCAAATCGTGAAATCAATGTATTAATTTTATTTGCTTCAAACAGTTTTTTTGTCTTATGTAATAGTGAATTCTGGTCTGTGTTACACAACCACCTTCTTGTTCTGAAATATTTTTCATCGCCTTGTGACAAGTCATCGGGATACAAGTTTCCATAATCAAAATCGGTTGGTGATTCTGTCTTCTGAGCACTGCCTATATATGGGCTTTTTTGCGTTGCGAATACACCAGCATTCTCATTACCGTGTACATTTCTTGCAAAATCAAGATAATTCATTCCATCAGCGTAACTCGGTTTAAGCGCATGTGGAGTAATATTATCAGAAATTCCTTTATATACAGCATCTTTACCAATATTATTAAGTGTAATTCTCCTCTCATTAATATTGATTTGCATCAAACGATTCATAAAAATGCCCATTTTTGTGTTAAAATCACAAAATTCAAGGATAGAAATTCCTAACATGGTTTCCATTAAATCAGTTGTTTCTCCCCTTAGACGGTCTGCTAAACTATCTACATTCGTTAACATAAGTTGATGCAAACCCGTTATAGAACTACGTTCACTTCCAATGGGGTCCCCATTTTCATATGCACGTTGTACATTATCTATAATCATTTTTGATTGCCTATTTACAGGACTATTATGTATGAAATCTGTATTTTTTGACACCTTATTTAATTTTTTAACTTTTTATTTAAACCACTACATAATTTCTTCCGCTATCGAAACTTGATGTTCTGCCACCGTCTCTTGTGCCGCGCATTTCCTTTACGACACTTGCAGTAAATTCCCTCATTAACATAGGATTTGACTTAATCATTTCCAAGAAATCGGCACTCTGACCATTGCTTTCTATTCTTATTGTACCACTAAATACATGATTAACGGTCTCTGAACCACCATTATTTGAATTACCTAAACCTAAATCTTTTAATGGTTCTAAAATCTCCTTAACCAATTGATAGGTATTGTTTGAAGCAGCAATCGCACCCTTAAATGAACTATCTACTTTACCACCAGGTTGAAATGCAAGAATACTGTCATTGTCAGCCGTTTTAACAAGTCCATCACTAATTCTTGTAACATCTGAATTGGGTGCTGAAATTGTCATTGATTTACCGCCACTTGAAATGAAAGCGTCTTTAGTTGGTAAATCTGCTTGGGCTTTAAAACCTTCGGCAACAGCATTCATGTAGTTTTGATTTTCTTTTGCTTTCTTATCTTGATATGCTTTATAGTCTTCTGGACCATGTGTTACAAAATATTCCATTGCACCATAAAGTTCATTTAAATCGGTCACAGTTAGTTCACTTGTTTTGTCGCTAGATATTATGTTGGCCTTTTTAAGAACATTAAGAATTTCTTTATTGCCGGTACCAAGGTCTAACACTTCTCTATATCCACCGGATTGATTTGCTTGTTCGGTAGTTACTTCATTTAAGTTTTTCTTAGTCTTTTCTTTTATTTCGTTATAAACTTTAATTCGTTCATTTAATTCGTCTTCCGAAACCGCCCCGTATAATGCATTGAATGCTGAACTATATCTGTTTTGTTGTCCTGCGGCAGTCTCACCATTTATTCTTGCCCTTGCTTCTTCAACGGCTTTATTTGCAACTGCTTCGAAATTAGCAAGTTTTTCTTCATATGTTGTATTTATAGCAGACTGTGCCGAAAGAATTGAATCTGATACAAACTGTAAAGCGGAAGTTATGTTTTCTGTTTTTTCTCTTATGTTTTTAGTTTCTGCAGCAATAAGTGATGTTTCGTCATCCATATTTGTTGCAAATTGTTCAAGAAAACTCTTAACGCTATCCGTTATCTCTTGTTGTTTAGTTAAGAACTCTTCATGTATACTTTTTCTATTTCTATCATAATCATCATGTATTTTAACCAAACGTGCGTTAAGTTCATCCATAGTTTTCTTGTAATCCATAGCCGCTTGGTCTGCCATTTCATACATCTGTTCACCTCTTTCTCTTGCAACCAGCGATACAAGTTCTTCTACCATAGTAGTCATTCTGTCTTCGTAATTGTCAGAAAGTGATGCATAATTAGATAAATCCTGCCCACTAAGTTCGGATAATGTCTTATTTTCAAATTCTCCCTTTTCTTTATTCAAAAGATTAAATTTCCATTGCTGACTCTCTTGGTCGTATGTTGCGGAATTTGACAGAAACTGTATCTGTTCATCAGTAAATTCTCTTTTCTGTTGAGCTGTCATGCTTGCCCTTACTGCTTCCATTTGATTTCTTCGTTTTATTTCCTGTCTCAGTTCTTCTCCTGAGCGACCTTGCAGTTTGGCAATCTGTTCAATTTGCATATTCTCCGCAATATTGTTAAAAAGTGTTTCGCCAGTTTTTCTGTCAAAAGTACCGAAACCCTTTGTCATATCTTGTAAACGTTTTGCATAGGCGGGTGCGTCAGCCCAAGCATCAAATAACATACCCAATGGGTCACTATTAATTGCTGCCATACCACCAAGTACCTGAAATCCTGCTGACTGCGTAATAACACCTTCAATACCTCCTTCACGTACCTTATCTATCATTCCTCCAAGACTTTCCATATTAAACTTGGTCTGTTCGGCCCATTTAACCATTTCACGCAATGATTTGGTTCCTTCTTTAAACGTATACTTGTTTGCAAGTCTAAGATTGTTGGCCACATCTTTCATATATTTTCTAGCGTTGAGGCCAAGTTTATTTATGTTATTCATTTCGTTTTTAATCAATTCCGCACTATCACCTGCCGCTTGATTAAAACTCTCCATTTCTGATACATATTTTGCAACAGAGGTATCATCACCAACCAATACACCAAGTGCAGCAGATTTATCCATATCTTCCGAACTCAATAACTTATTACGGCCACTTGCTTCACTATAGGCGTTCTGGTATGCTGCTATCTCTTCTTCTGATTTACCGTATTTCCGTGAAATAGCCCTTACCGTCTGAAGATGTGCTTCTTTAAATGCCGACATACTTTCCTTTGTCCACATACCGACATTTAATCCAACATCATTCATTTTTTCATCATATTTCCTTAACCATTCCTCTATTGTTTGTGTGGTTTTCAACCAGTTCTTTTCAACTGCGGTGGCGGCATCAATAACTTGTTCTGCTGCTTGTGTTTGAACATCAACAACCTGTTGTTGTAGTTGCGTTTGATATTCCATTTTGGCAGTTGCAAGGTTGTAATGTTGTTCAGTTTTTGTCTTGATTCCATCAACCTGATTAAGTAAGGCTTGTTTTTGATTAGCAAAGTTTGCTTGCATTTCGGCAAAAAAGCCTTCCGTGTTATTACCCAAAATTCCTGATGCCACCATTGTTCCATAACCGTATTTATCACTGCCATTCATTAACGGGTCTTTAGACAACTCTGACACGCCTTTTATAGTAGTAGGTTCACCAGTTATTCCATTAATATTACCTTGACCCTTAATACCAGTTGTTGTATTGTCTGTTTCATCACGTAATGCAGAGGTCGCGGCAATCACGCCTTTTCCTGAGAAGAAATCACCGGCACCTTCCTTTGTTTCATTCAATAAAAATTGTCTATAA
>JAEEGL015128059.1_pt1 | contig 40897 bp, 14 predicted proteins | sample 9134231 | NCBI WGS metagenome assembly JAEEGL01 (sample SAMN16246548, study PRJNA631951) | gut metagenome | biome: gut microbiome; feature: rumen; material: fiber-attached | host: Bos | place: Iran: Karaj | collected 2018-10
GGGTGGACTCGAACCACCGAACTCTTCCGAGGACAGATTTACAGTCTGTTGCAATTGCCGCTATGCGACTCCCCCATTATAGTTTGTCCGACTGCTCAACATCGAGAGCGCCGGTCTCGAGCCGATGAAGGGACTCGAACCCCCGACAGGCTGATTACAAATCAGCTACTCTACCAACTGAGTTACATCGGCTGCTGTCATTGTTTCAATTCACTCTCGTTTTCAACCATCCGTTTTTTCAACGATTGAGGTTGCAAAAATACTACTTTTTCCAAAACCTGCAAAGTTTTTTTTCCAAAAATCTTGCATCCTGTTTACAATTTGTTGAAAAATAAGAATGTATGCAGCAAACTTTTTTTCGCCCCAGGCCGTCGGGAAGCCGCCGCAAGGGGTTCGCAAGACCTTCTCGAGGCAGTTTTGGCCTCTTTTTTGCCACAATGGCGGTCAAATACAGGCTAAACACATTTATCGCACTGCTTTACTGCAAGTTATGCCCAAACACGGCTCTTGCAGCGAGGTATAGCAAGGCTATTCCATACACAATACACTCATTCTCAACTACAACTCCGTACGTTCCATACTATTTCGATAGTATTTCCATAGTATTTCTTTACTGCTTGACTATAGAACTACTATAGAACTACTATAGAACTACTATAGAACGGTCGGAGAAAGGTCGGACTTATATCGGACTTATATCGGAGTCTTTTGGGAGGCACATAGGAGGCATTTAGGAGGTTTTGGCAGGAGTATGCAGAGAGACTACGGAGGGACATAGGAGGGGCATCAGAGGAACATAAGAGGAACATAAGAGGGATATAAGAGGGATATAAGAGGGGCATAAGAGGGACTTAGGGAGCAGGAGAGTGTTTTTTACCGCCTGACATGAGGGGGAATTCTATCTGTTTCCGCCCGGCCGGCATAGCGGCATGCCAAAGGGTCGCCCTCCCCCACCCCTTTGCATACCGCTGTGCCGATTGCATTATTGTATACAATGTGCTGTGCCTCAACTGCCTATGGGTGAGCGAGTGTTTTTTTTCAACATAAATTGCATATTATTTAAAAAGTTTATTTATTTTTGCACCGCAGAAATATCAACGAAACAATATAGACAACCCCAAAAAAAACACCATGAAGAGAATTTTACGTTCTTTGGCCATTCTGGCACTGATGTTTGTGCCGCTGGCCACGCAGGCGCAAGTCGACTGCGAGGAGTATGCCGAGCTGCCTTGGAGTTCGGGATTTGAGGGCTTGCAAACGGGTCAGGTGCCCGCCTGCTGGGTACAGGTACAGACCGGCACCAACCCCGGCCTGAATGCCACCTTCCCCTCGGCCTATGTGCACGCCCCCAATGCCCACAACGGCAGCGTATATTTTGAGTTTGAGAGCACTACCGGTCAGACCGAGGTGCTGGCCCTGCCCCGTATGGAGTATGTCAGCGAGCTGCAGCTCAGCTTCTGGGCTTCGGCCGTCAACATCAACTTCATGCTCGAGGCCGGTGTTGTGGAGGAAGACGGCGAGGGCAACTACACCTTCGTGCCAGTCGACACGGTGAATGTGATACAGGGCAGCAGCTTCAGCGGCGGCTACCACATCTACAATATCACCTTCGAGAACTACGAGGGCGACGGCGAGCGCCTGGCCCTGCGTGTGCGTGGCAACAGCAACGCGCAGTACACCCTTATGATCGACGACTTCTCGGTCATTTATGCCGGCACCCCCATCCTGGCCCCGATGCAGGCCCAGTACACCGCCAACGTCAACCTCCCGCTGACCATTGCCGCGGTGCTTCAAACCGGCACCAATGTGAACTACGACTGGTTCTCGCAGATGGCCGAGGCCGGCAATGCCGAGATGGAATCCAACGACAGCCTGCTCACCATCACCTACACCGCAGCTGGTATCGACACCATCATGGTGGTGGCCTACAACAACGGTGGCGAAGACACCGGCTACACGGAGGTCCATGTCATCGACCTGAGCCCCGTCACAGAGTTTCCCTACACCACCTCTTTTGAGGAGGGCGACGATGTCAACTGGCAATTCGCCAACGGTACCAACGGCTGGCACCTCGGCACCGCCACCCACAACGGCGAGGGCAGCCGTGCCTTATATATCAGCAACGACGAAGGCGTATCCAACAGCTATTCCATCACCGCCACAACATCGTCCTACGCCTACCGCCCCGTGGGGCTGGAGAGTGGCGAATATGCCTTCCAGTACAACTGGATCTGCAACGGCGAGTCGACCTATGACTACCTGCGTGTATTCCTGGCGCCCGGCAATGCCGAGTTTACGGCCAACAACACCTTGGGCATCGGTTACAGCGGCGCTCCGAGCGGCTGGATTGCCCTCGACGGTGGCAACAAGCTGAACCAGCAGACGTCATGGCAGACCCGCCAGGGTACCTTCACCATCACCAACGGAGGTCTCTACAACCTGGTCTTCTACTGGCGCAACGACTTTTCCACCGGCAGCATGCCGCCCGCCGCGGTCGACAACATAATGCTCAGCCCGCTATCCTGCCCCTCCGTCAGCAATGTGCATACCACCTCTGTCACCGCCCACACAGCCACCGTGGAGTGGACCCCGCTGGGAGAAGAGAGTGAATGGTGGGTGGTTGTCGACGGCAACACGGCCAACGGCCAGCTGGTCAGCGAAACCACCTTCGAGCTCACCGGTCTCAACGGCCAGAGCAGCCACACGGTGAGTGTCCGAGCCTACTGCGGCGAGGGCGACACCTCGTTTGCCACCAGCGTCAGCTTCACCACCCCGGTCTCCTGCCCCGTTGTCAGCGCCCTGCAGGCCGCCAATGTCGGCCCCCATACCGCCACCATCAACTGGACTGCCGGCGGAGATGAGGGCGAATGGCTCGTAGTGGTCGACGGCGACATGGAGAATGCCGAAGTGGTGGCCGAGAACACCTACGTCCTCGAAGGCCTCACCCCCGAGTCCAGCCACACCGTCATCGTGCGTGCCGTATGTGGCGAGGGCGACACCAGCGCCAATGCCACCGTCAGCTTCACCACCCTCGTCAGCTGCCCACCCGTCACCGCCATTGAGGTGAGCGGCGCCACCACGAGCAGTGCCTCCATCAGCTGGACCGCCCAGGGCGAAGAGGGCGAGTGGGTAGTCTATCTGAACGGCGACATGGAGAATGCCGATATCATCGGCGCGACCAACTACACCTTCTACAACCTCGAGCCCATGACCGCCTACAGCGCCACGGTGCGTGCCGTCTGCGGCGAGGGCGACACCAGTGCCGTTGCCAGCATCAACTTCATGACCGCCATGTGCGACGACCTGGTGACGATAAGCAACTGTGGCGCCACCTCGGGCAGCAGCACCACCAACTATGGTCCCATCGGCTACTCTCTCTACAACTACAGCTATGTGCAGACCATCATCGACTCGGCCGACGTGGCCGCCATCGTCGAAGGCACCACCATCACCGCCATGGGCTTCAACCCCACAACCACCACCAGCAGCACCTACTATACCAATATGGATGTCTATCTGGCCAACGTGAGCGAGAGCAACCTCACGAACGGATTCATACTTCCTGGTGAAAACCACGAGTTTGTACAGGTAATCCAGAATGGCAACTTCAACTTCACCGAGACCGGATGGCAGTTGCAGACATTCAGCGAACCGTTTGTGTGGGACGGCCACAGCAATGTGCTTGTTGCCGTGAACCGCAAGCATGGCTCTTGGGGCAGCTCCACCACTTTCAGCGCCCACAGCGCCACCGAGGCCAAAATGCGCTGCATCTATCAGGACAACGGCGCCTACGACATAAACAACCCCTCTGGCGGCACCGTAGCATCCAACAACACCACAGTGGCCGACATACGCCTCTACAGCTGTGGCGGCGCGGCGGCGCCCACCTGCCCGACACCCGCCATCAGCGGCACCGAAGCCACCGAGACCACCGTCACCGTCAACTTCAACGGCAGCGCCAACAGCTATGAGGTGGCCATTGTGGCCGGCAGCTGGGTAGCCCCTGCCGAAGGCACCACCATATCCACCACCACCCACACCTTCTCCAACCTGACTCCCGGCACCCAGTATGCCGTGGGCGTGCGAGCTCTCTGCGACGACGATTTGGTGAGCAACTGGGCTGTGGTTACTGTAAGCACATTGGAGAGCACCGCCGAGTGCCTGGCCCCGTCCAACGTGGTGGTCAGCAATGTCAGCATGACCGGCGCCACCTTGACCTGGACTGCAGCCGACGCGGCACAGACCTCATGGGAGGTCAACGTCACCGGCCTCAACTATGACCAGACCCTCACCGCCAGCACCACCACCCTTGCCGTCGACGGCCTCACCTCGGGTGTGGAATACACCGTCAAGGTGCGTGCCGTATGTGGCGAGGAAAACTACAGCGAGTGGAGCGACGCAGCCTCCTTCACAACCGGTGTCTGCGAGGCAGTGAGCAACGTCATCGTGAGCAACATCACAGCCAACAGCGCCACCGTGGCCTGGACGGCAGCCGAAGGCCAGACCAGCTGGCAGCTCGACTACGGCCCGCAGGGTCACCCACAGGGTACCGGCGCCACCGTGGTGGTCAACACCAATCCCTACACCCTCTCCGGTCTTGAGGAGTACACACCATATGACATCTATGTCCGCGCCATCTGCTCCGACGGCGTGTTCAGCGACTGGAGCGTGAAGGCCAACTTCACCACTCTTCAGACCGAGGGTATCGAGGGCGTGAACTCCGACCTCGTCAAGCTCTACCCGAACCCCGCCAGCACCACTGTCACCGTCAGCGGTATCAGCGGCGAGGCCACCGTCAGCGTAGTTGACATGAACGGCCGCACCGTCTACAGCGAGCGCGCCAACGAGACCCTCACCATCGACCTCACCGGCTATGCCCAGTGTGCCTACTTCGTCCGCATCAGCGGCGAGCAGACCCTGGCCATCCGCAAGCTGATTGTGAAGTAACCACAGAATATGTTATCCCAACGCCTTGAATGGGCGGCGGAACATTGGTCGATCAATGTTCCGCCGCCCATTCGGCATGTATATACGTCCCACCACCATAACGCATAAGACACACAAAGACAAATGGTTTAATTACCAAAACAGCATAAACACCATGTTAAATAATATTTTTTTCTTGCATTATTCGCAGATAATTCCTACCTTTGCCATATTGTATCTTCAATGCCCCCAAAACACAAAAACGTGATATTTTGTCATTTAGGAAAAACCACGCACATGTAAGAACACCACAAAAGGACAGAAAAGCCAAACAATTTAAATAAATAAAAACGTGTAATTATGAAAAGAGCATTACAATTTCTGGTACTCATGGCATGCCTGATTGTGCCATGGACAATGAAAGCCCAAGAGACTGTAGTGATTGGCGATTCCACTACTACGACTACCACGTATTATGGACCGTTCAATTCACTATGGGGTTACTCCTTCGTCGAGCAGATTTATCTGGCCGATGAAATTGATATGGAAGGTAATATTACCTCCATAAGTTTCTACCTTAACGCGAGTTCTGCCGCACTGAACAATCACATTGTCCTGTACATGAAGAATGTTACCAAGTCGTCATTCACAGACAACACCGATTGGGAGACCGTGACTGCCGACGACATAGTCTTTGAAGGCACATGGAATGCAGGTGGTGATGCCGGCTGGCTCACCATTGAACTCGACGAGCCTTTCGCCTATGAAGGCGGCAACCTGCTGGTCGCCATGCACGAGAACACCTCAGGCTATAGCACCCGCTACTTCAAGAGTACGCCTGGTACCAACATGTTGATCAGTGCCCACAGCGACTCTGCCGATCCCGATCCTTACAACATTGCTGCCTTTACCGGCACCAAATACACGCAAAATGTACGCAATGTCATCCAACTCGAAATCACCCCGATGGGCGACTACTGTGCCAAGCCTTCCAACATGACCGTTTCCGACCTCACCGCCCACGAAGCTACCTTCAGTTGGGAAAGCGAGGTTGGCGACTACATCTTTGAATACAAACCTGCCGCAGCCACCGACGAGGAATGGGAAGAAATTTCCACCAGCGACAACACCGTCACCATCGACGGCCTCTTCTCGAACACTGTCTATAACGCCCGCGTGAAAGCCATCTGCGGCGACGAGAACGAGAGCGGCTACCGTACCATGAACTTCACCACCCTCATTTCCTGTCCAGCCGTCACTGCCGCCCACACCACCAACGTCACCTCTCATGGCGCCACCATCGAGTGGACCGCCGGTGGGACTGAAGAGTCCTGGATAGTAGTTGTCGACAACAACGTCGACGATGCCGAGATGGTCGACGAGAACACCGTCACCATCGACGACCTTCTGCCGGTGACCTCCCACGTTGTGAGCATCCGCGCCTACTGCGAAGAGGAGGACACCTCGACCGCCGTCACCGTAAACTTTACTACGCTTGTCTCCTGCCCTGCTATCACCAACCTACACACCACCAGCGTAATGTCCTACAGCGCCACGTTCGGGTGGACAGTCGGCTCTGAAGAGGAGGCCTGGCTGGTCTATGCCGACGGTGACGAGGACGGCGTGATGGTCGAGGAGCCCACCTTCGAACTCACCGACCTCGAGCCAGCCACCCCCCATACCATTGTTGTTCGTGCCTACTGCGGCGAGGGCGACACCTCGACTTCTGTGTCTGCTTCGTGCACCACCATGGTGGCTTGCCCCGCTCCTATCAATATCACGGCAGAGCTCACCATCAGCGACCCCACCATCGCTACCATCAACTGGGTGCAGCCCAGCGATGCCACCGCATGGCAGATTTGCTTCAACAACAACATGGATGAACTTATCGAGGTTGAGGGTGACCCCACCTACTTCTTCGAAGGCCTCACCCCCGAGGTGCAAGACACTGTCAAAATCCGCGCCATCTGCAGCGATGAGGACACGAGCGCCTGGAGCAACGAATTCATCTTCACCCCGTCGGTCAAGGTTATTATCGGTGCTGGTACTGCCGTCAACAGCTACCTCCCCACATATTCCCTATACAAATACGGACTGACCCAGCAAATCTACACCTCTGCGGAACTTGGCGAGGCCGGCCTCATCATGAGCGTCGATTTCTACAACAACGGTACTGAGAAGACCCGCAATCTAGACATCTATATGGTGAACTCTACCAAGGAATCCTTCACGGGTACCACCGACTGGGTCATAGTTTCTGCGGCCAACAAGGTCTTCAGTGGCAATGTAACTTTCACCGCAGGCGCATGGACCACCATCACATTCGACACCCCCTTCGCCTACGACGGCACCAGCAATGTTGTATTTGTGGTTGACGACAACACCGGTTCATGGAGCAGCGGTCTTAGCTGCCGCGTCTTCGACGCCCCAGCCCAGGCTATCCGCCAGTATAGCGACTCACAGAACAACGACCCGTTTGCCCCGGCCTATGCTGGAGCTGTTTTGGATGTGAAGAACCAGGTCCGCCTGATAAAGGTCGCCATGGACGGCTGCATCATGCCCAACTCTCTGGAACTTGACGAAATCGCCTCAACCGAGGCCACCATCAGCTGGCAAGCCTTCTCGGAAGATCAGGACACCTGGATTGTGCGCGCCAACAATGGCGAATGGATAGAGGTGAACGAGACGACCTACACCTTTACCGACCTTAACCCCTCGTCGGACTATGAGTTCTTTGTGGCCACCTACTGCGGTTATGACGACACAAGCCTCGTCATCAGCGTCACCGGCCACACCCCCGACCTTTGCAACGCACTCAACGGACTCACCCTGACCAACTATACCAGCGACAGCGCCTATTTCACCTGGACCGCCGGCACCAACACCGAGTGGGGCTATGAGTACGGCCCCGTCGGCTATGAAGAGGGTGAAGGCATCTCCGGCACCGTCGAAGAGAACCATCTCGACATCGGCGAACTGGAAGCCGGCACCGCCTACGTGTTCTACGTGTGGACCATCTGCGAGCAGGGTCCCGGACCCCGCGCCTCCAAAACCTTCATCACCCACGGCCTGCCCATATCCGAGTTCCCCTACAGCACCGGCTTCGAAGTGGGCGACGATATGGCATGGGAGTTTGTCAACGGCGGCAACGCATGGTATATCGACACCGCCGTACACATGACCGGCAGTCGTGGTCTCTATATCTCTAACGACAATGGTGCATCCAACTCCTACAGTGGCTCAATCGCTATGAGCTATGCCTACCGCACAATCACCATAAACGATGCGGGTGAATACTACATCTCCTTCGACTGGAAGGTCAAAGGCGAGGGCAACGCCAACTATAACTACGACTATATGCGTGCATGGCTTGCTCCGTCCACGGCCAACTTCACCGCCAACCAGCTGCCCGACGGCACAAATACCACCAGCGCCTACGCAGCATCTACTCCTACCGGCTGGATCGACCTCGGTGGCACCATGAACCAGAACGAGACATGGCAGACATCCGACAATTTCGTCAACCTCACTGCTGGAAATTACGTACTGGTCTTCATGTGGTGCAACGACGGTTCAGTCTACAACCAACCTGCCGCAGCTGTCGATAATGTGCAGATAGCTCTCAATACCTGCTCGAGACCTGCCGCCATCGTGGCCGACAATATCTCCGGCACCTCGCTCTCGTTCCACTGGAGTCCTGCTGGGGAAGAGAACCTTTGGGAACTCACCTTCGGCGACAACGACCCCATCGTGACTAACGATACCAACTACACCGCCACTGGCCTCACCGGCCTCACCAACTACACCATCCGTGTGCGTGCCATCTGCGGCGAAGGCGACACCAGCGTCTACCTCAACCGTACCCTCCGCACCTCCTGCACCGCCGTCGCCGAGCTTCCCTACGTCGAGAACTTCGAGAGTTACGGCACCGGTGCCACCGAAAGCATCAGCCCCTGCTGGACCAAGGGCACCAACAGCACCACAGCCTATCCCTACCCCTACTCCACCGCAGCCATCCAAGGTAACCGTGGCCTCTACTTCTATTCCTCATACCCAACATACTACAGCTATGCTGCCCTTCCTGCCTTCGAAACTCCAATCAACCAACTAATGGTCGAGTTTAAGATGAAGCGCTACAACAGCACCTCCACCGCCTACACCTCGCGCATTGTTGTCGGCGTGATGACCGATCCCAGCAATATCGAGACCTTCGAGCCGATTGAGACTTTCGACATGTATGCAGCTGCCGGCAACACCGTACAGACCATGAGAGCCTATTTCAACGGCTACACCGGCAACGGCCAATATATAGCCTTCTACGATGCTGCACCGCCACTCTACGGCACCAATACAAGCAGCTACAGCTATGTGTATCTCGATAGCGTGGCCGTCAGCTTGGCTCCCGACTGCGTGCCCCCAATGGGCCTCACCGTCGAGACTGCCACTGCCAACACCATTAGCGTGAGCATTCTTGGTGTACCCGACGAGACCTACCGCTACAGCATAGTCGGCACCAGCGCCGGCGCCACCCCGACTTCGGTAGATGTGGCCGCCACCAACTACACCTTCACCGGTCTGCAACCCCACACTCCCTACATCGTAACCGTGGCTGGTGTGTGCGACGGCGTCCTCACCGACTCCTCCTCCATCAACGCTATGACTACCTATCTCGGTGTCGACCTGCCCTACATCACCGGCTTTGAAGACGACGATGCGGAAGGCTGGACCATCCTCAACGGTACCAGTGTCAACCAATGGACTGTGGGAACCGCTGTCAACAACGGCGGCAGCAAGGCGCTCTATATCTCGCAGGACAGCAGCGCCAGCAACACCTATAACATAGAGTCCATCTCGAATGCGATAGCCTTCAAGACCTTCAACATCAACGAACCCGGCCAGTATGGAGTGAGCTTCGACTGGCACAACGTCGGCGAGGACGAGTGGGACTACATGCGCGCCTTCCTGGTGCCCGGTTCAGTCGACATTGTGGCCGGCACCAATGGCATCGACAGTACCAACCTTCCCACCGGCTGGATCGCCGTTGATGGCGGCAAATACTTGTCGCAGTCGGCAGAATGGAGAAGCAGCGTGAAAACCTTCAACGTCACCTACCCGGGTGTTTACCACCTGCTCTTCTTCTGGCATAATGACAACAATACCGGCGAACAGCCTGCTGCAGCCGTAGACAATGTGATATTCAAACAGATCACCTGTCCCACTCCGACCGCCTTTGTGCTTGACAGCATCAGCAGTTCTACCGCCTCCTTCCACTGGACCGCCGGCGGCCAAGAGACAATGTGGGCTGTGGGTGTGGGCGAGAACGACCCTGTGACAGTGACCGAGACTTCCTACACTGCTACCGGACTCAACCCCGCCACCCATTACCAAGTGCGCATCTACGCCCTCTGCGGCGGCGATGACACCAGCTTCGCCCTTACGGCCAATATCACCACCGAGTGCGCTCCCTACCCTGTTCCGTTCTATAACGACTTCGAGAACGAGCCTTCCGGACACTTCAACCCCATATGCTGGAACAATAGTCATATTGAATACAGCAGCAACGTCTATCCGCGCGTTACCACCCTTACTGGCAACCCCAACGACCGACTTGTGATGATGTACCACGGTGCCTATCTGGTGCTGCCCGAAATAGCAGTTCCGCTGAGCGGTCTCGAACTGGGTTTGAACTGGCAGACGAGCGGTGACAGCAACTATATCGTGATAGCCTACCTCGATAGCGCAAACCAGCTTATTACCGACATGACTGTGATCGACACCCTCTACAAGTGCGACTATCCGACCGCTGATCTCAGCTCGCTAGTCTACCGCTTGCTTAACGACGTGCCCGCCGACGCCAAACATCTCGTGCTGAAGTGCGCCGAAAGCGGCACCAGCAGTTACGACTTCCTCGGCTTCATCAGCATAGATGTACCTCGCACCTGCATCACCGTCGATAGCATTGCGCTGACCGCAGCCACCGAGAGCAGCGCCACCCTCACTTGGCAAGCTCCATCAATGGGCAACACACCCGCCGGCTACGAGGTGGAATATGGTCCCCGTATGTTCCAGCACGGCGATGGTACCACGGCCGTGGTTACCACTAACAGCATCACCATCAACAACCTCAACCCAATAGCACCCTACGACATCTACGTTCGTAGCATCTGCGGCGAAGGCGACACCAGCGACTGGAGTCTCGCATTTGAATTCTCTACCGAGTGCGCTCCGCTGAATGTGCCCGCCGTATATGGCTTCGATGAATTTGCAGTGGTTGGCAGCACCTACGGCGAGCGTCTACCCAACTGCTGGGTCACCGACTCTGCTGCCGTAACTACCACTACTTACAAACTGCCCACCATGTACAACAACAGCAGCGACATACAACTCTATATGGAAGCTGCCAACTCTATCGTGGCACTGCCCGAGATGACCGAACCGCTCGACACCCTGTCACTGCGTGTCAAGTTCCGCACCACCGGTAGCTACTATGCTTTGGTGGTTGGTGTCGTCACCAACAATACCCAGGGCTTCAGCAGCACCTTCGTCCCCATCGACACCCTGCAGAGCGCCAGCACCACCGTCTCTGAATGGGCCGAGGTCTATATCGCCACCGCCGATATTCCCGAGGGCTATATAGCTTTGAAGAATATCTATCTTGGCACCACCACCTACGCCTACGTGTACATCGACAGCGTGATAGTAGACTATGGTCCCACTTGCTACCCCGTACTTAACATCCACCCTGTGGCTGCCACGGGTAATAGCGTAACCGTGGACTGGGACGACATCGTGAGTGCCGACAACTGGAGCATCGAGTATGGTCCCACCGGATTTACCCCCGGCAACGGCATCACCATGACCGCCACCGAGCACCCCGTCACCATCGAGGGTCTGGAGAACAGCACAAAGTACGACGTCTATGTAACTCCGTTGTGCTCTGCCGACGACCATGGCGCCACCCGTATGGGAAGCATGCGTACCGACATGTGCGACGATCTCACCATCGCGCAGAACTTCACCGACGGAGCCACCTCAACTACTTCCAGCTACGCGCCAATCGGCACTTCACTCTATAACTACAGCTACGTTCAGACCATCATAGACTCGGCTGACCTGGCAGAGATACAGGGTGACATTACCGCCTTGGCATTCCTCCCCGCCAGCACCAATAAGGGCGATTACTACAACCACGTCGATGTCTATATGGCCAACGTCAGCGACACCGTCCTCACTTCCGGCTTCATCCTGCCCACCGCAGACCATCCTTTCGTACAGGTCATTACCGATGGCGACTTCCGCTACACTACCACCGACTGGCAGATACAGGTCCTTGACCAGAACTTCACCTGGGACGGCCACAGCAATGTGCTGGTCGCTGTACACCGTCAACACGGCAGTTGGTCGAGTGGTGGCAGCTTTGTAGCCTACACCCGCCCCACCAACTCCAAGAAGGTACGCTATATCCAGCAGGATTCCGGTCCCTACAACATCAACACCGTCACTGGTGGTACTGCCACCAACACTGTGGGTGCTCTACGTCTCTACAGCTGCAATGGTCCAAGTTGCCATGTGCCTGTCATTACCGGCACCGAAGTGACCGAGACCTCCGTCACCGTAAACTTTACCGGCGATGCCAGCGAATATGAGGTTGTCATCATGGAAGGCGCCTGGGGCGAGCCCACTACCGGCATAGTCTCCACCACTGCCAACACTTACACCTTCATCGGTCTGAACCCGATGACGCAGTACACTGTCGGTGTGCGTGCCCTCTGTGAAGATGACCTGAACTCCACCTGGGTCAGCCAGATGGTCACCACCCTCGAGCTGGTATGCCCCGCTCCGAGCACTGTGGTTGTCAGCGACGTCACCATGACTGGCGCCACCATCGGCTGGACAATTGTCGACGAGGCACAGACCGCTTGGGAGGTCAACGTCACCGGCCTCAACTATGACCAGACCTTCACCGCCACCACAAATCTCTACACCCTCACCGGCCTCACCGCCGGCGTTGAGTACACCGTCAAGGTGCGCGCCATCTGCGGCGACGGATACAGCGAATGGAGCACCTCTGCCACCTTCACTACCGGTATCTGTGAGGCAGTAAGCAACGTCACTGTGAGCAACGTCACCACCAACAGCGCCACCGTGGCCTGGACGGCAGCCGAAGGCCAGACCAGCTGGCAGCTCGACTACGGCCCGCAGGGTCACCCGCAGGGCACTGGCACCACCGTGGTGGTCAACACAAACCCCTACACCCTCACCGGCCTCGAGGAGTACACCCCCTATGACGTTTACGTCCGCACCATCTGTGCCGACGGCGTGTTCAGCGACTGGAGCATCAAAGCCAACTTCACCACGCTTCAGACCGAAGGTATCGAGGGCGTGAACTCCGACCTCGTCAAGCTCTACCCGAACCCCGCCAGCACCACTGTCACCATCAGCGGTATCAGCGGCGAGGCCACTGTCAGCGTGGTTGACATGAACGGCCGCACCGTCTACAGCGAGCGCGCCAACGAGACCCTCACCATCGACCTCACTGGCTATGCCCAGGGTGCCTACTTCGTCCGCATCAGCGGCGAGCAGACCATGGCCATCCGCAAGCTGATTGTGAAGTAACACTAAAACAACAAAGCAGAGAAGGGGCCCCGCGCAACAGCGCGGGGCCCCTCTTTTTTTGATATGCAAGCAAGGCACCTGATATGGCAGTACACTAACTGTGCTTCTCTTTAAACCTGTGGTTGGCTGCACAAAGAGCGTCGTCGGCATTGATGCCATGACGGCGGGCCCAGTCCACCAGACGGAACAGCATATCGCCGAACTCGTCCTCCGTCATATCCTCTCTAACCTCCATCGGGCCATCGTCTACACGCCAGTCCTTGCCATTCATGCCAGCCACCTTCTCCTGCATCCTCACGGCCTTCACCATCGACGGCAGGCTGTCGGGTACACCCTCGAGAACATTTTTGCGGCCTTCACGCATCTTCAACTGTTCCCAGCTCTCGCCATGATAGTCGTCCTTGCGGTAGATAAACGGGTGGCGGTCAACCAACTTGTCGCAAATGGTATTGTAGACATCGGCCTGGGTAAACAAGCCGTCCTGCTCGGCAATCTTGCAGTAGAACATGATGTGCATGGCCAGGTCGCCAAGTTCTTTCTTAAGGTCTTCTGTATTGTTCGCCACTATGGCCTCACTGAGTTCGTGAACCTCCTCAATGGTGAGGTATCGCAGACTTTTGAGGGTCTGCACACGGTCCCACGGACACTCCCGGCGCAGGGTGTCGAGTATATCGTTTAGCCGCTCAAATGCGGTGGACGTCTTCGATTCCATCTATGGATTGCAGGTTGTTGATGAGCCTCGTCAGGCGAGCGAGGCTGTTGATATAGAGCATCACGATGCCACGCACCACCCCTTCCGAAGCCTCGAGGGTGATGGCGCGCATGTTGAGGTCCATCTCGTCTGATATTATGCGGGTGATTTCCTGCAGCAGCCCTTTGCGGTCGATAGCAGTGAAGGAGAGGCCCGTGAGAAGCGACAACTGCTCTCCCGGGCGCCATTTGGCCCTCACCGTGTGGTTCTCGTGGTTGGCCATCTCGTCCATCGCCACACGACAGTTGGTGCGATGCACTATTATCTTGCCGTCGTGCTCTACGCCCACCACCGCATCGCCCTGCACCGGTTTGCAGCACGGGGCCACCTCGGTGGGGAGGTCTTTATAGTCCTTATCGAGCAGGAACGGCGTGTTGGATGATATATCTTTATACCGGTCGAGGAAGAAAAGCTCCGGTTCGGGGCGAGCCTTGCCGAAACATTCGGCCACCTGCTTCTCCGTTATCGAGCCTATGGCTATGTCATAGTAGAAGTCGATATTGGACTTCTGGCTGAAATAGCGTTTCAACTGGCCTAAGTTCTGCGGGTTGTCCTGCATGTGCAGGTTATCGAGATACTGTTTCAGCCGTCTGCGGCCTTGGGCTACAAACTCCTTCTTCTGCTGGCGCAGGAAATCCTTGATAGCCTCGCGCGAGTGGGGTGTCTGGCACTCTTCGAGCCACTCTATGGTAGGCACCGTGTTTTCAGTGGTGAGCACCTGCACCTGGTCGCCGGTGTGGAGCCGCTCGCTGCGGCTTGCCACTTTGGCGTTGACCTTGGCTCCGATACAATGGTGTCCGAGATCGGTATGTATGGCATAGGCGAAGTCGAGCACCGTGCTGCGGCTTGGCAAGGTGAGTGTCTTGCCGTTGGGCGTGAAGACGTATATCTCTTTCGTGTACAGGGCCTCCTTGAACTCCTCCACGAGGTCCAGAGCACTCTTGTCGCTCTGCTCGAGCGAAGTGCGTATCTGCTGCAGCCATTCCTCCACGGGATTGTGCTCCATCTCCTCTTCGGGATGGGCTTCCTTGTATAGGAAGTGGGCTGCCATACCTTTCTCGGCTATGACATCCATACGCTCGGTGCGTATCTGTACCTCCACCCAACGCCCGATCGGCGTCATGACGGTGGTCTGCAGGCTCTCGTAGCCGTTGTTCTTGGGATGAGTTATCCAGTCGCGGAAACGAGTGGGGTTGGGGGTGAACTGCTCCGAGATGAAGGCATATACCTTGAAACATTCCTCTTTCTCCTGCTCGCGGGGTATGCCGCGCAGTATGATGCGCATGGCATAGAGGTCGTATATCTCGTCGAAGTCCACATGTTTGTTCTCTATCTTCTTCCAGCAACTGAACACCGACTTGACACGGGTCTTGATGGTGTATTGGTAGCCATGGCTGTCGAGCATTTTGCGCACCGGCTCTATGAGGCACGACTCCAACTGTTCGCTGGTGCCTGCCGTGGCTTTTATCTTGGCCTCTATCTCGGCATACTTCTCGGGGTTGGTATATCGCATCACCAGTTCCTCGAGTTCAGTCTTTATCGAGTAGAGTCCGAGGCGGTGGGCCAGGGGTATGTAGAGATACGATGTCTCGCTGGCGATAATCAGTTTCTTCGTATCCTTCATCGACCCGAGGGTGCGCATATTGTGCAGCCGGTCACAGAGTTTCAGGAAGATGACGTAGGCGTCGTTGCACATCGAGAGCAATATCTTGCGGTAGTTCTCGGCCTGCTTGCTCTCGGCCTGCTGCATGAGCATCACGTCGTCTATCTTGGTGACGCCGTCCACAATCTTGGCCACACGGTCGCCAAAGAGCATCCTGATTTCCTCGAGGGTGATTTCGGTGTCTTCCACCACGTCGTGGAGCAGTGCACTGATGACCGCTATGGGGCCCAGTCCCACCTCCTTCACTGCAATGAGGGCCACAGCAATGGGATGGAAGATATATGGTTCGCCGCTTTTGCGGCGGGTGCCGTCGTGGGCTTTCTTGGCTATCTGGAAGGCACGCACTATCTGTGCCTCCTCGTCGGCCGAGAGGGGTTTGATATCGCGACATGCGGCGAGTAGCTCATCGAACTTCGCCTGTATCTCGCGCTCTTCGCGTGCTTCGTCTATGATATAGTCCGCCATAAGGCTACAATAATAACAGCAGCAGCGACAGGCCCGATATCGCCATCAGGTCCACGCTCAAGCCCATGGTGAAGAAGGGGTCTCCACCCACACAGCCCACGCCCATCGAGAACGAGGTCATGCAAAACTCGGACTGGTTCTTGGCCGAGGCAATACGCACTCCCACCTCGCCTCCGAAGCCGGCACTGTACATCAAACCGCCGTACAGCTGCCAGTCCAGGCTGTTATCCACATCGCTCAACCTGAGCACCGGACCGGCCGAGACATAGCGGTAGTTGATTCCTCCCAGCAAGGAGCAGTAGGCACCCCAGCGGTTGGGCAGGTACGACACGTTGAATCCGGCGGCAAGGTCGTCGGCGTTGAGCATGCCTTCGCACTCGAAGAAAACCGAGCAGAATTGCCTGTCGAGGGTATTCTGATAGTGGTGACGCGGCATCTGGTAAGCACCGCGGGGATTGCCACGATAGGTGGCGCTGCGCTTACTCCCGTCGCGGTTGTAATAGACCGGCATGCCTATCACGTTGGGCTCTTTCTGCGGGTTTGAAAGTTGCACTCGCCCACCAATGACATTCTCGCCGTCATCGGCGGTGTCGGCCACGGCCGGCGGCACACTGTCGCGCACCACATCCTGCGCCCACACCGTGCCAGCCACAAACATCAATGCTATCAGCAACAGTCGTTTCATTCTTCGGCGGCGTTTTTCTCTTTCAGAGCGGTACGGATCTTGGTCTCCAGTTCTTCGCATAGTTCGGGGTTGTCGCGCAGCAACTGCTTCAGCGCCTCGCGGCCCTGGGCCAGCTTGCTCTCGCCATAGCTGAACCACGACCCGCTCTTGTGTATGATGTCGAGGTCCACACCGATGTCTATAATCTCGCCAAGCTTCGATATGCCCTCGCCGAACATGAGGTCGAACTCGCAGGTGCGGAAAGGAGGTGCAACTTTGTTTTTCACGATACGCACCTTGACGCGGTTACCCACATTCTGGTCGCCGTCCTTGATAGACTGGGTGCGACGTATGTCGACACGCACCGAGGCGTAGAACTTCAGTGCATTGCCGCCGGTGGTTGTCTCGGGATTGCCGAAGAGCACACCTATCTTCTCGCGCAGCTGGTTGATGAAGATGCAGCAGCAGTTGGTCTTGCTGATGGTGGCGGTGAGCTTGCGCATAGCCTGGCTCATGAGGCGGGCCTGCAGACCCACCTTCGAGTCGCCCATGTCGCCGTCGATTTCGGCCTTGGGGGTGAGAGCAGCCACCGAGTCGATGACTATGATATCGATGGCACCGGAACGTATCAGGTTGTCGGCAATCTCGAGGGCTTGTTCGCCGTTGTCGGGCTGCGACACAAGCAGATTTTGGATATCCACGCCCAACTTCTTGGCATAGAAACTGTCGAAGGCATGCTCGGCATCGATGAAAGCGGCTATGCCGCCTTTCTTCTGGCACTCGGCAATGGCATGGATGGCCAAGGTAGTCTTACCCGACGACTCGGGACCGTATATCTCGATGACACGTCCACGCGGAAAACCGCCCACTCCAAGGGCACTGTCGAGGCTTATGCTGCCGGTGGAAATGACATCCATCTCCTCGTGCGGACGGTCGCCCAGCTTCATTATAGAGCCTTTGCCGTAACTCTTCTCTATCTTATCCATCGTGCTCTGCAGTATTTTCAGCTTTTCCAGCTTCATCGCTTCCGCGTCGTTCACTTCTTTTGCCATAATGTTCAATTATTTAATGTGTTATTATTTTATTCATGCAAATGGTCAATGTGCAAATATACAAAAAAAACGGGGAAACATGGGAAAATATTTTCAACACACAGAGCAACAACCTGGATGTCACACACTTCAGCCATACCAACACCGTTGGGGGTCGGTATTGGTACGGTGTTGATACGGCTTTGGTACGGTGTTGGTATGCCGATGGTATGGTCTTTACACTGATTTCCAATGCGTTACAGCTGCCTTACCGACGTTTTGCAATTCATTGGAATACAGCGTATTAAATTTTAAGGCTAAAATTTATGGGCTAAAATTTAACCTTATTTAACATCCGGCCGCCATCGCCGGCAAGAAGAACACTTTCAGAAAGAGCAGGCGCGCACACGGGCGGCAGACCGGCGTATGCTTTCTTCGCTGACAACGCCGTCGGCAACCAGTTGCTTGATGATTTTCACCGTCTTGGGAACCAGTTCCGGGTCATATCCGCCACCACCGTTGTTGCTCAGGCAGAGGAGGTCGGCACCAGCCTCGAGGGCCATCCTCACCGCCTTGGCAAAGCTGTATTCGTTGACGATGGCACCCATGGCAAGGTCGTCGGTCACTATCACTCCGTTGAAGCCCAAGGTGTCGCGCAAGTAGGCGGTAATCTTAGGCGAGAGCGAAGCGGGCAGACCGGCGGGGTCGAGCTGGCGGTTGATGACATGGGCAGTCATGACCATCATGTGGTCCGACGGCAGATCTCTGTACGGGTCGAGTTCATAGCTTTTCCATGTCGAGCTGACATCGACAAGTCCCTTGTGGGTATCGCCGGTGGCGCTGCCGTGGCCGGGGAAATGCTTCATACAGCTCACCACTCCCCCACTCCGTTGCTCGTCGTACCAGATGCGGCAGCACTCATCCACACGGCCTGCATCGGCCGAGAAGCTGCGTTCTATGCCGCCTATGACCGGACAGGCGGGGTTGACATTGACATCGGCCACGGGGGCGAAGTTTAGGTTGATGCCGAGGTCGGTCAGCATGGCGGTGGTGAGGCGTGCATAGCGGCGCACGGTGTCGGGACCGAGGGTTGCGCTGCGTTGAGCCGACATCGTCTTTGGGAAGCCATAGCGGGTGCTGAGACGCGACACATAGCCGCCTTCCTGGTCGATACCTATGAGCAGATGGGGGTCGAGGCTGCGGAGCTGGGCGCAGAGGGTGCGCACTTGGTCGGCGCTCTTGATATTGCGTCCGCGGGTGCCCGTCGGAGCGTCATAGTCGAAGAGGATGACGCTGCCCACATGGTAGTCACGTATGTCGCGCCAGATATGGTGCGTGCTGTCGATCCCGGTGCCACGGAACCCGACAAGCAGCATCTGTCCGATAGCCTCATCGAGAGTATATTCCGGTTCAGGGGCATCGGCAACATGAGTTGTATCGAGAGTTTTTTTATTACCACAACCCGACAGGGCCAACATTGTCAATATTATCAATATCGTTTTCATCCTTCAAACGGTATTCGGTTCATAATGCTGCGGCCGAGAGTAATCTCGTCGGCATATTCGAGGCTGTCGCCTACGGCCACGCCACGAGCCAGGGTGGTTATCTTAACCCCCAGCGGGCGAAGTTGACGACTGATATAGAAACCGGTGGTATCGCCCTCCATAGTGGTCGGCAGGGCGAGGATGACCTCTTCGACAGGGGCAGGGTCGCCCTGCTCCACACGGCGCAGGAGGGAAGCAATCTCTATGTCCTGCACCCCTATGCCATCGATAGGTGAAATGACGCCGCCCAGCACGTGGTAGAGGCCACGGTACTGCTGCGTGTTCTCCAGTGCCATAACGTCCTGTATGTTTTCAACCACACATACAAGCCCTTTCTGGCGCTTCTCACTCGAACAGATGGGACACACCTCGGTGTCGCTGACGTTGTGGCAGTAGCGGCAGTGGTGGAGGTCGGTCTTCAGGCGCAACACGCTCTCGCTAAAATCGCGCACTGCGGCCTCGTCCGCTTTCATAAGATATAGTGCATACCGCAATGCAGACCTCTTGCCCACACCGGGCAACGAGGAGAGTTGCTCGACTGCCTGTTCCAGTATCTTAGATGGCAGGTTCATCATTCTTTCTGTGAGCCTCTTCCACCTGGTCCTGCAACTCGGCAATCTTGGCGTTGGCCTCGGCCTCGCGCTTCCGCACACGCTGACGCGACTTGTGGCCGAAAAACATCACGGCGGCAATGATAACAAACACCAATGCACACACGATGAGGACTGTCTTCATAGCCACACCCAGCTTCAGCATCACGATGCCAATGACATCGGCCAGCAGAAGCGAGAAGAACATGTGCCATCCTAATTTTTCCATATCGGCAAGAATGTTTTGTTTCACTGGTCAGACCAGTTTCATGCTGTGCTTAATAGACTCAATCTTGGCGTCGAGGGCCTCGTTGGTCTTGTCGAAGGCATCCTTGCAACAGAGAGAGCCCTTCACACCGAAGTAGAACTTGATCTTGGGCTCGGTGCCGCTGGGGCGCACGGTTACCTTGTTGCCAGCCTCGGTGAAGAACTGGAGGACATTGCTCTTCGGGAGGTCGAGTTTGGTGACATTGCCGGTGAGCAGGTCTTTGCTCTCGTGTGTCTGATAGTCTTTGATGCAGATAACCTTCTCGCCGTCGATTTCGGCAGGAGGGTTGTTGCGGTAGTCGCGCATCATCTGCTGTATCTCCTCGGCACCGCTCTTGCCCTTGCGCACCACACTCACAAGGCCTTCCTTGTAGAAGCCGTACTGCCGGTAGATATCCACGAGTACATCGAAGAAGGTTTTGCCTTGGTCGGCGGCCCATGCCGCTATCTCGGCAATCATGGAGCATGCAGCCACGGCATCCTTATCGCGCACAAAGTCGCCTATCATATAGCCGTAACTCTCCTCGCCGCCGGCAATAAACTGTTCCACACCTTCCAGTTCGAGTATCTTGGCACCTATAAACTTGAAACCGGTGAGTACGTCATATACCTTGATACCGGCGCGATTGGCAATATCGGCAGGCAACTCGCTGGTGACGATAGTCTTCACCATAAACTCGTTGCCGGTGAGCATCTGTTTCTCCTGCCACTGACGGACAATGTAGTAGAACAGCACACTCATGGTCTGGTTGCCGTTGAGGAGCATCCACTCGCCGTCGGGGCGCTTCACAGCCACACCCACGCGGTCGGCATCGGGGTCGCTGGCAAAGACTATGTCGGCATCGATCTGCTTGGCCAGGTCTACCGCCATCTTCATGGCAGGCTTCTCTTCGGGGTTAGGGCTTGGTGTGGTGGGGAAGTTACCGTCGGGGACAGCCTGTGCTTCGACAATATTGACATTGGTGAAACCAAGCTGCTTCAGCATGCGGGGTATGAGTGTGATGCCGGTGCCGTGCAACGGAGTGTAGACAATCTTAACATCGTGGTGCTTATGGATAAGCTCTGGATTGAGAGCGTTCTGCTCGACCCGTGCGAGGTAAATCTTGTCGACCTCTTCGCCGATGATCTCTATATTTTTCTCGCCTCCAGTCATCTTCACATCGCCAACAGACTTTATCTTCAACACCTCGTCGATGACAGCCGTGTCGTGGGGTGCTGTCAGCTGGCAACCATCGCTCCAATAGGCCTTGTATCCGTTGTACTCTTTGGGATTGTGAGAGGCGGTAACCATCACACCTGTATGACAATGGAAATGGCGCACGGCGAAGCTGAGTTCGGGCGTGGGGCGCATGCTGTCAAAGAGATAGACATGGAAGCCATTGGCAGCAAGTACGGCGGCGGTGATTTCGGCAAATTCACGACTATGGTTGCGGCTGTCATGACTCACAGCGGCACGCAAATCACGCTCACCAGAGTTGACCATTTTCACATAATTGGCAAGACCCTGGGTGGCCATGGCGACAGTATACTTGTTCATGCGGTTGGTACCAACTCCCATGATGCCGCGCAGACCTCCGGTGCCAAACTCAAGGTGGCGATAGAAACTCTCGTTCAGTTCGGTGGGGTTCGATGCCATATCGCGGATAGCCTGCTTGGTGGCTTCATCATAATCACCCTCGAGCCAAGCCATAGCATTCTGTTTGGCGCTTTCATCGATATTGATTGCGTTGAAATCCATAGTCATATTATTATTTTGTTTACAATTAATAGTCTTATTCGGTGACCAACGACGGCACTGTGTAGCTATTACCCGTCACCGTGACATTGGTGGTAGTCCACTGGTAATACCCTGTCTGGCTGTTACCGTTTAGGGTGGCAGCAAGCGAAGTGCCCCAGCCCTCTGTAGCAGGCGCGACATGTTCCACACCGTCCTGGATATTGTTATTGACAAGGTAGCAATTAGTAATACCTGTGGTGGAGGTGGCGGAGCCATAGACAACCGACACATCGCTACCCTTCTCGTAGACGTAGCAGTTGTCGATAGTACCACCAGTATAGTTGGCCACAAAGCCAGCCTCCAGACCGCCGGGGGTGTCGCGTTCGACGCGATGGATAAACACATACGAATTTTTGATGGCACCGCCGCTCTGTCGGCCCACAAAGCCACCACCCTTACCCGTAGCGCCGCGCACCACAAGGGTGAGGCTGGGAGCATGGACATAGCTATTGATAATGTTGCCACCGGTCTGTTCCATCGCTATCATGCCGATGAGATTGCCCTCGGTGGGCATCTGCGAACGGCAGTTGTTCACAGTGCCGCTGTTGGATGCCACAATGCCACCTACAGAGGCTGAAGTGATGATTGTTGCGGTATTGGAGGCATAGCAGCGGAAAATAGTGCCATCAGCACGGTTGTTATAGACTATTCCACCCCATGGAATAGTACTGGAGGTGATGCGGGCTGCGAAATAGCTGTCCTCGATAAGGCTCTGATTGTTATCGCATATTCCACTGGCACGGGAGGCGCCGACAATACGCATGTCGGATGCTGCATAGCAGCCGGTGATGGTGCCCTCGTTGGTACAGCATATACCTGTGGCGGCACATCCACTGGTGGCGATATGAGCCGTGGAACCGCAGCCGCTTATAGTGCCTGAGTTGAACACACATATACCTGCCACGCAGTTGGAGGAGCTGCTGTTCTCGAACCTTGAAATGGGGTTGTCACCACTACTCGCCGTAAGCGACGAGAAATGACAGTCAACAATATTGCCCTGGTTGATATGGCACAGCGGGGAGAAATCGCCGGATACAGTCACCGTAGCGTCAGTTTTTACTGTGAGGCCACGCACCTCACCACCGTCATCTATCTGCTCGAAGAGGGGGTGGGAACTGTTGTTGGTGATACCCTGGGTGGTAGAGTTCGTTCCATAGTACTCCATGTGTCCCACAAAGTGGCTGATACCTGTGGTCCAGTTGCTATTGGTCAGAGTGATATCGGAACGCATAATGCGGATATAGGTGTCACTGCTGATAGGCTGGCCGTTTATGGTGCGTGCCGTAGAGTTGTAGCAGTTGCGCAACTTCACAAGATCGTCCACATGGTATATCTTGAATGGTCTTTCGGGAGTACCGTTGCCCACAACACGTGGTGTGGCAGACCAGTCTTCACCCAGGCCCAGTGCCTGGGCATAGGTTATGCCGTTGCGGCGGATAGCGACGTCGAGGGTCTTGGTGCATTCCTGATCGTCACTCCTCACCACCGTCACACTCAAACTATAGACCGTTGAAGAATCTGTGCCGGTAGGTTGGATAGCAGGGAGGGCGACATAGAAACTCAGCAGGCCGTCTTCACCCGTGGGAAAGTTGATATTGCCGCTGCTCTTCTTAATCGTTATCTCCTTGTCGGCATCAGTATTGGTGGTACTGTTGAGGTAGGGGTAGTAGGTCTTATAGCCTACCACATTGAATATTCCCTTCAACTGCTTGGACGAACTGATACGGATTTCCTTGATCTCCTTATTGGAGGTTCCGTTGTTGAAGATCTGCAGTCTGACCAATCCTGCCAAGGCATGGAAGTCGAGATTGAACGGTACATTTTCCCAAACGCCACCATACCACGCCACCATAGGGAAGACCTGACTGGCGAAACTCACGTCTGTAGCATAAGGCTGTACGGCAGGCAAATCAATTTGCGGAGTGCCGAAGTCGGAAGAATTATTAGTACCGACAATCCTGTTATTTTCACTTAGCGGGTGCAGTCCCAAGAAGTAACTGGAGTTGGCAGGCAATTGGGAGATGAAGACGCCGTTGAAATCATTGTATAATTCAGGAATGTAATTGGTAAGAGTGGCTCCAGTAGCGGAGGTACTCTTATCGCTGCCAATGCTTATCACATCGTTCACGTCCCAATAAATCCACTGCTCATCGACCAAATGTAGTTTGGCATTGCCATCTACAGGACGGGGTTGTTCTATACGAGCGTTGAAATTGAACTGCGTCATCTCGACCGGTTTCTCACAGGCCGCCATAAGCAACGCTCCAATGGCTATAATTCCATAGAATGTCTTTTTCACTGCTGTTAGTCTTTTAAATGTTATTGCCACAGGCCAATTTCGTATTCACCCTGGTCATCGGTATACTCCGTGACCTCCTGGGCGGTACGCATCACATCGCGTTCGTTGCCCTCAACGAGGACATAATCGGTATACATTGCCGTAGACTGGCTGTAGCCTTGCTCGGGGCTATAGGTGTATACCTCTAATTCTGGCTTGATATATACTTTTTTCATAGTTATTTCTTTATCACCTTTTGAATAGTAATACCCGAAGGTGTGTGTATGCGTATATAATATATTCCAGTGGGATAGGGAGCCACATCGATAGTGATGTGGTCGCCATTGGCGGTGAAGTTGGCCAGGCGGCGTCCTTCGTTGTCATACAGCTCCAGACGACTCATGCCGGTGGCCTCCACATTCACGAAGCTCAAAGTGGGATTGGGGTATACCTTTATCTCACTCTTCGGCTGGATGTCGACAATGCCCTGTTTGGCGGTAAATGTGAGCGTGATGGTGACAACACTGTCGCAACCCCACTCGCCACTCAAAGTATCGGAGAGCACCAGCGTGGCATAGCCAAGACTGTCAATTGTGGCACGCAACAGCGCCGCCTCGGCAGGCGACACACTGAAGCCATAGCCTTCATAGCCCTCTTCAACTGTTGCCGAATCGGCAAGGTTCGTCTGAGTACCATGGTGGACGACGATGCTGAGGTTCAAAGTGCTGTCGACCATAAGCACCGAGTCGATGTAGTTGAAGCTGATAGTAGTGTCGGTCGTATAGAACGAACCATCCCACTCGACCTGTTCGCAGTCTTCGAGTGTACGGCTATCAACAACCGGAATCATGTCGGGCTCGCCAAAGAGCGGGTAGCCGTCGTTAACACCGTCGAGGTCGCTGCGCCACGTGTTGTAGGTCTGCACGCCGTCGACATTGTGCTCACGCACCCAGATATTGAGGACACGGGTGAGGTTGTTGACACCAGACACATTGTGGTTAAGTGTAACGGCATTGCCGACACCTTGGAAGGTAGCCACATCGCCCACGACAGCGGAGCCTTCGGACTGTCCAATCGCATATTTGGCACTGCCGTCGACGTAGTAGTTGTTGTCGGCAACCATACCGTCACCAACTTCCGCACCAACACCAGCTGCAATCATAGTGCCCTCAATGTTGCCATAGACATAGTTGTTTTCTATGATACTATTGCGGGCCTGACCCACGAGGCCGCCGACACGCTGGGAACCGCCGTCGGTGACAAGGTGCAGGTAGTTATTGTAGACACGTGAAGGATTGCCGGTGCTCTTGCGACGGAAGAGGCCGTTGTGCGGTGCCGTTCCGTCGAGATAACCAGCCAGACCTCCCAGATAAACACCGTTCATACGGCTGATATTGCGACCCTTGTTGTTGGAGAAGGTAGACGATGTACCATATCCGAGTACGCCACCGCTGTAGACTGCGTCGCCCACGAACTTGGCATACACAGTGGAGTTGGTTATGGCATCATTGTCAGAGAGTCCAATCATACCACCACTGACATAGTGGGTAACCAGGATAGTGGTGAGCGGCCCATTGTCGGCGCTGCTGCTATCGCGGACGGCACACTTGTCAATGACCGACATATTGGACTTGGCTGCCAAGGCGCCCACATACTGCGAGCCGCGCGACAAGACACCCTGGAGTCCGATATTGAATACCCGGGCAGTGTCGAGGAAGCCGAAGAAGCCAGTATAGTTGACATTGGGCTCATTGATGATAATGTTCTTTATCATCACGGTGTCGTCAGAGAGGCGAGCGGTATCGTTGGCAGCAACACCCATGAACTGTCCACGGAACGGATGCTGCAGAGTGCCAACGGGAGTCCACAGGTAGTCCTTCATATCGTATCCGCCATCCTTCTGGTGCAGATAGACCTTGTTGTAGCGGAAGGTACGAGCCTGCTGCTGATTGTAGCCATTCACCTGGCTGATGAACCAAGCCAGACCGTTTTCGTCGTAGATATGCACATCGCCGTTGTAGGTCACCACATAGCCAGCCAAGCCAGAGGGACCGTTAGGGCTGGCATATCCACTCACGGCAGGTCTGTTGGCAAAGTCGTAAGTATAGTTGTCGTCATACACCACGCCAGCCTTACTTGCTGCGTCGATATGGTCTTTCCAATACTCGTTGGGACCGTAGTAGGCTATCACCTCGCGGCTTTCGGCCGGTACCACATAGCGCACATCGGGATTGTAGTAGGGGTCGAAGTCCCACATGATGAATTGGCCTTTAGGATGACCGTCGTCGGTCAGTCTCTCGCGAGCATGGAGAGTAACCACATCGCCCTCGCAGAAGTAGAGGTCTTCCAGTCTGGGGTACAACGGCGAGGCGGGGACATCGGTAGAGTAAATAGTATCCTGACCGGGGATGCGTGCTTTGACAACACCATAGCTGCGGTCGACCCACACCTTGGGAGTGACCTGGATGGCCTTGTAGGTACGGGTACCGACAGCACTGCTGCCACGAGTCGTATCGGTCCAGCCGGCGCCAGGAGTGAAAGCATTTGTTTCATCGAAATCACGCGAGATGGCAATATCGATATCCTTGCTCACACTGCAGTAGCCGAACTGGTCGGAGGCCGTGACACGGTATTTGGCGGTCAAGGCGTTCTGGTTGTATGACATCTCGATTGGCGGCAGACGGAGTGTATCGGTCACAGACAAGCGGTACTTCTCAGTACTCGGATCTGTAGCATCGTTCAACTCTTCGTCCACTTCGAGGTTACCATATTCGGTCTCGCGAGAGCGCAACAACGTGAGGTTGTCGCCCTCATCACGTGAATACCACTCGTAGGTGTATGGCAGGAAGCCGCCCTGCACATGGTAAACCATTCGGTCGGTACCACCTGGGCATGCCGTGTAGGGATCGGGCAAATAATCAAGCGGATTACCAGTCTCTATCGAAGAGGCCAGCGGCAGTGTCTCTCCCGCCATCTGATGACGGAAGCTGGCGCAACGATACATATAGATAATTCTGTTATCGATATCGTACTCGTATATGACCTTGTAGCCTTCGTCGGAGATGAAGTTATTCTTGTTGTTGTTGAGGTTGGAGAGCGAGGATCCGCGAGCCTGATACGCTATCTGTATAGTATCGCGTGTGGTCGGGCCTGGGAACCACTTTGTGACACCTATCTTGGTACCTGCCGAGAGGAGTCCGCAACTGGTGATATCGAAGATATCGGTCAGATCATCTTTCATATCACTGCCGTCGGCAGTACGGGTCAGGTAAACATTGGCGCGGTTGTCAATATTAATGCTGTCGACCACATAACGCAACCTCTTGTCGGTGCCACTGACATCGGCATTGAAGTCTTTCCAGAACACCTTGTTCTTAGCAGCCGGCATCAGGTAGTTGTCAGTGATGGTCTTGATAGCTGTCTTCATAGAAGGCATCAACTTGACGCTGGCGTCCCTCACATACAATGCGCCATTGACGGGAGGATCGTCTTCGTCAGCACGGAAATCGACTGTGATGTTGTTTCTGAAGACGTTTATGTCTTCGAGCATCAGAAGAGCACTGTCTGTCACACTGACTGCACCAAGCTTGGTGGGGTCACTGCTGGAAGCGAGAGCATTATAGTTGTTCTCAACATAAGTGCCCATCTCGAACAGCACCTTTGCACCTTCACCTGTGACAGACACTATTGGGCCATAGCTGGCGGTAGTGTCGACACGCTTCAACTCAATCGAGTCGTTCGGGACGGCAGTAATTCCATATTTCTTATAGTTGGACGGATTATAGTACTGCTTGTATACCGAGTTTACAGCGTTGTCACACAACTTGATTTTGGATACAGCGCCACCATTGAAAGTGACATTGCGTGTGATGAGATAACCATCGCTGCTCGGTGTATTTTTGACTTCAATCAGAGCATCTCTGTTCACGTTAGCCTCACCCGGAGCATCGTCGTGAGTGCCGGTATATCTGATTATCTCCACGTTGGCATAGTCGGTACCCTTAATTATCAACTTGTTCTCTACGGGCATCGTTTCCATAATGGCAATGACGTCACCCTCCTGATACACCTTGGGGTGGAACGCATCGGAGAATGTACACATATACTTGCTGGGGCGTTTGCCGATTTCGATGTCGCTTGTTGCTTCACCAGGTGATTTAGCCGTATATGTACCTGTAGTTCCATCGCACTTGGTATAGGTATAGGATGCACTCGGGGCGACATATATGGTATCGGCCTTGTCTCGTGTCTTCACATTGAGTGTGATTGTGAAATTGTCGACAGGTGCAGCCGTTGCCTCCTGGCTTGTATATGTCTTCATATACAACTTGACCTTACCGACACACTCGATATTGTCATATACGACATTGCCGTCGAAGAAGAGTTCTACCTTGAGGGCAGCCAAACCACGACCGTCGAGTTCTCCAATCTTTCTGCCCTTACCATCGAGAATGATGGGTTCATGGCTTTCACAGAGGTTCTCCGACACATAGCTGTATCTGTCTATACCGCTGGCAGGATCCTTTGCCATGGCATAGATATCGCTCTTAGGAATATCGATACTGTGCCATCCTATCGTGGAGGTAACTTCTTCCGTCACCTCGTCGGCCGGTTCGATAGATATGCTGAATACGTTGTCGGTACCCAACACATTGGAGTGGTCGCCTGTGAATTTGAATTTCTGCGCTTCGCAGTTTGCGGGGAACCACTCTATACCATCGAGATACACATATCGGTGCTGCAGCGTGGCAGGGAGAACGGCCTTGCGGGTGAAGGTGTTGGTACGGCCTTCGTTGTACATAGCCAACAAAGTGTGTTCCATACTACGTATCTCCTCAAGGATTGTTGCAATGGTGACGGTAATCTCAATAGGATCATTGACCATTACGGGATTTGAAGGATCGGTGCCGTCCATCTCTTGCAGAGAGAACTTGACCGTACCAAGCATAGTATTCGAGAACTCATTGCTATAGGTAAGGAACAGGTCGATTATGGGCGAGGCATTGGGGTTGTCGCTCACAAAGTTGGAGACAAACTTATCCTCTGTCACATGGACATTACCTGCAAATGCCGACTGGCCACCGGCGGCGTTGTTGTAGTCAGCCTCGAAGTCGGGCTTGGGATCACTGTCGCCGTTTTTAAAGTTGTTGCCGGACACAAGCATAAATCCGAATGTGCTGGACGGTGAGGCGATAATATCGTTACCACCCATAAATCCGGATGAGTTCTCGACATGTGGCAAAGCATACCATCCGCCAGCTGTTTCCACATCAGCCCAGTCGTTGTTCTTGATACTGTCGGCATCGGTGTTGCTCAAAGTGTTCCAGTGGTCAGGATTCCAGGTGGTGTCGACAAGTTGCATCGACTTGTTGTTATCGTCGATATCGACAGCACTTGCAAGTTTATAGTAGTGGTTTTTGTCAGTAGGCGGCAACTTCAACTGGGCATGAGCCAACGACAGGTTATAGTACTTGCCGTCCTGACCCATGACCTTGATAGTCTTGTTGAAACGCACTGTATCGTCATAGTCTCTTTCTCCCTGATTGACATACTCATTAAGCATATGGGGATTGGAGTGGGCCAGAATAACTGCGTAGCGGGTGCGTTTACCTTCGCCGAGAGACCACACGCGGTACTGAGTACCGTAGTTGTGGTATTCGAATTCGGCAGCGTTATTATCGGACGAGGCTGTTGCCCACGTGACATCCTCTCCGCTGATGGTAGGAATTCTGTTGTCGGAATGGCAGGACGACATAAAGCCGCCACCAGCAGTGTGTCCTTCATATTTTGCATCGGCAGTGATAACGGCGTTGGTACCGTCTTCGGCCACGAAATAGCCCCACCCGTTGACGGAACCATATCCATCATCAGAAGTACTGATTTCTATATTGACACCATCGTATATGACCACGGCACCGACCTTACGGCTTTCAGCCTCGGCCAGTTTGGTGCAGTATGTGTCAGTGGGATCGCAAGGTGTGGTAGAATAGGGGATGTGGAGGTCGGCAGCGGTGGTGAGCACAAAGTTACCATCGCCATCGAGTGCATCCTCATAGAAGTTAAGCTCTTTAATCTCTGTCATGAGGGATGCAATACCAAGCACATTGTAGCCCCACACGTTGACCTGGTCAACACGGTTGATGGTGAGGTTCTGGCTGGGGTATGCCGACACGGCGTCGGATGCACCCATATACTTGATAGCTGTATTGTGGAGCCACAGTTCATCGGCACGCTGTATGGAGCGCAACTCCTTGGTGGGTTCGCAAGTTGTGGGATCCACCTCGCCATAGTTGAGCACATCGATACGGTTAAGTATATCACCGCCGGTGACGGAGGTACCCGAACCGATGATAGAGTTGGCGATATGCATCTCAGGCTTGGTGACGCTGTTGGCCGTATTGTATCCGTTACCGTCCACCAGGATACGGCTCTCGCCGCCATAGAAGCCCTTTACACGGAAGTCGAACTTACCCTCGTTGGTACCCCAGTTGGCGCCGCCATAGATGGAGTGGCTGAGGATAAGCGTATCTTTTTCAAGAGCCGCCACATATCCATCGGTTGCACCGGGTTTGAACAAGGCATAGGCACCTACGCTGTCTTTGATTGTTTTATCCCAGAGGACGCAGTTCTCAATAGCGTCGGAACCCACGTTGATATATGCCGAGCCATAGGTATTACCCTTGTATCCGCCGCCATAGACGCTGGATCGCACCATACCGCCGGCGATGTTTATGACGGATGATGGACGCTCGGTAGACTCGCCGGCGCCGGTGCCGGTACACTCATTGGGATAGCCGTCGTGCACGCTCTCACTACCGCCATATATGCTTTCCGTCACCTTGCCGCCGTCCATATTGAGCATCTTGAAGCCATAGACCAGCTGGTCGCTCTTACCGGCTGCACCGGCAAAGATATTGCGGTCGAAGGTGCCGCCATGCACGTTGACAATAATATAGGAATAATCTTTCGGATTTTTGTATGCGTGAGCGACATCGAGGGTCGTGTCGGGCACGCGACGGATGATGCCCTGTGCCGCAAGTGCCGGGTCGAAAATATAGTCGCCGAAGTCATCCTTACGATAGGCCATGGTGGTACCGAAACGACCGCCGCCGTAGAGGTTGGAGTCTACGTGGCCGCCGTTGAAGTGTACGACGACATATTCATTATTGGGCACAAACAATCTCTTATCGCCGGAATAGACGGCACCATCTCTTTGGTTGGTAGTGTAACATGTATCGTCATAATCTCCGTTACCGGAACCGAATATGGCACCGTACTTACCCGAATTGATGGTCAGCACACTCTTGTACACATTGCCGGTGAAGTCGTTGCCGCCGAACACGGTGTGTGCGTTCTGAGCTCCGTCGAGGTTGCTGCCGTCCATGGTGAGGTGGGCGGTGCCGAAGACATCAGAGCCCCAGCAGCCACCGTATATCTCCTGGAACGGCTTGTCCCAGTCGGAAGTCACCGTCAGATGGGTGGTATAGACATTGCCACCGCGGCCACCGCCGTATGCCTTGGCGCCTTCGAGGTTCTTGGCGTGTTTGAGGACCACGTTGGTGGAGTCGGTCACATTGCCGCGGCGCGGTTTGTTGAGGTCTTTCCATTCACCCTCACCGCCACCGAAGAGGTTTCCGGTGATTTCGGCGTCGCCGGTACCGGTGCAACCCACATGGTCGTTGACCAGCACATTGGTCACACCGCAGTTACCCATGCGGCCGCCGCCGTAAAGGTCGCCTATTATACCGCCGTATACATTGACATTGGTGGTACTCACGTCGGGCATCGAAGCGAAGGAGGCTATGATCTGACCGGCGGTGTCGGCGGTATAGGGGAAGATGCTGTCATAGGGATAGATATTGTACTTTCCGTCGGCAACCTCATAGTAGTCATATTTACCATTGGAACCGCCGTATATGGCTTTCACCTGGCCACCGCTGATATCGACACGGGTGTTACCCCACACCTTACCGCTGATGTTGTTGCCGCCATACACGTTGTTGAGGCCCTTGCCGGCACCCTTTTGGGTGTTGCGTATATCGACATAGGCCATCTGGTCGACGTCGGCCATATTGCAGCCGCCGTACACATCGCCCTGAATGTTGATTTCATCGCTCTCAATGAGCACGTATGTTGAAACCAGCAGAGTGTCGCCACAGATGCTCAGCACCTTGGTCTTGCCATTCATATTGCCGGCGTTACCGCCGCCATACACGTTTTCACGCACTGTACCGCGCTTGAGCATCAGTTCCGGAACGCAGGTGGCCATGTCGAACACATTGTTGCCACCGAATATATTGCCAACGGTATTGACTGACGGAGAGGTGCAGTTAAGCATGACCACGGCGCCTCTTTCTTCACGCACGCCGACACCGTTGCCGCCGCCGAAGACGTTGTCGATTATACCACCCGAGGTGTTGACATCCACAAAGGTCGAACTCTGATAGGGTCGGTTATTGTCGACATTCGAACCGTCGAGGCAGACCGGCTCAAGGCTGGAATACTCCGGATGGGAGCCGTCGTAGTCGTAGGCACCGTTACCGCTGCCATATACATTGCCGATGGTGGGGGTGTCGACAATCTTCAGGTACGAAGAATACTTACTGCTCCACTTACCCTGGTCGTCCTGAGTATTCATAAGAGTGGTACCGTCGGAAGCGAAGTATGCATTCTCTGCAATAGCCACCACCGGACGGTTATAGTCGGAATCGTAGACATCACTGTGGAAGACGTAGAAGTTGTCGGCCTCCTGCTTGTATGTCATGAAGTTCTCGATGCTACCCACGCAGTCGTTGCCGGCATAGAGCGAGCCAAGTATCTTGCTGTCGCCCTTGATGAGGGTGCGGCTCAAGCCGTATATCGACGAGAGGTAACCGCCACCGTAAGCGTTGCCTGCACCATAACCGGTGCCCTGGAACTTGGTGCTGCCGATGGTGCCGCCGTTCATCACGAAGTGTACTGTACCCGACTTGGCATCGCAGTCAAGCAGTCTTTCGATGCCATTGACTTTGATATAGTCGCCGCCTTCCTTGGAGCCGACATTGGTCATAACGCCGCCACCGTATGCTGCGTAAAGCACGGTGCCGCCATTGATGTAGAGGTTGGTGTGGTTATGGGTCGGGACGAGGTAACCCACATAGTCATTGTATGGGTCGTAGGGGTCGCCGTTATAGCTGATGACTTCGGTCTCGAGGCCGTCGCCTTTCACCACATAGCGGCCGTTCTCATGACAGTGGTAGTAACCGTCGCTTCCGCCATACACATCCTGCATCACCACCGAGTTGTGGTCAAGAACCACCCATGTGCCCTCATCGTTTTCAGCCTCCGATCCCACGTCGCCGCTGATATCGCAGCCGCCGTGGACATATCCGTAGGCACCGCCCGAGAGCCATACCAGCGACGAGTTCTTCACGTTTGCCATTCGGCAACCGCCATACACGTTCTCGACGATAATCTTGGCCCCTGGCACAGAGTGCACGATAGCACCGATACGGTGAGGCAGGCCGTAGGGCCATCCATCCAAGCCTCGTATCATGCTGTCGACCATGTGCAGCCGTGGATTGATTGAATCCATCTGTATCATGGTGATGTCGTTGTCCATGTCGCCGGCATTGCCGCCGCCATACACATAACTTACGCCACCCGAGAAGAGGTTGATGGTGCTGAGGGTTTTCATAGCGGCCTGGTTGTTGCCGCCGAAGAGCACACGCACATTGTAGCGGCCTATCTCGGCATTCCAGTGACCGGGGTCGATGCCGATGCAGTTGTCTGCCGTATCGGGGGCCGCTGCATTGTAATAGGTGACATATATCGAGTCTTTAGCCAAGTCAACAGTGGTGTCTATCCACTTGTCGATATACTCCTGGTCACCGCGGAACTCAGACCTGATATTGGCATTGCCGGCCGTGAAGGCGAAGTTGTTGCCGGTATATTTTATACGGTCTGTTGCCGGGTTGAAGTCGTCGCCATAGTTGATGGGGGTGTGGAAGTAGGAGTTCTCGAAGATAAAGTGGCCGTCGTTGCCGTAGCCGTCCTGCACACCGGTGCGGCGGCAGTCCACCACGCCGATGGGGCGGTTCACCGTGGCATTGTTGCCACCCAGATACATGGTGTCGACCATACCGCCATGGACACGCACCAAGGCGTGCGAACCGTCGACAAGGTTGCCGCCGCCATAGAGGTAGCGTATGCCGAAGTCGTGGCCATAGCCGGTAAACATGGTATTGGTTATACCCTCCTTGTCGGTAAGCTTGGTGTCGTAGACATCGACAATAACGGTAGCGGTGTTGGCCACCGAGCCACCGTAGTTGTTGCCGCCGAAGACCGAGTATATCGTACCGCCGTGGACATCAATGTTGACAGCATGGTGCGGAGTCTCGTACTCGTTGGAGGCCACGCCGATAAACGAGTTCTCGGCACCGCCGAACAGCGAGTCGATCTTGATAAAGTCGTTATATGTGCGGTAGTTGATGGGGTCATCCTCTTCCGACACACCCACTGTGACATAGGCCGACTTGATATAGGGGATGGTGCCGTCGCCGCCCATACCGTCCTCCGACTGGTCCACGCTTTCAGGTGTACCCACTTTAGGAGTGTATGAGAACACGTGGTCCACCACCAACGAGTCGGCCTCCCACGAGGCACCGGCGGTGGCAGCCGGCGTACCGGCATTCTCTTCATAGTCGCCCGGCAGGCTGTTCCAGGCATATACCTTACCGTTGAAATAGAAGGCCTGGTACATCAGCGAAGGCTTGCCCGACTGCACATACGGGTCGAACCAGCTGTTTGTTTCGGGGTCGTGGCCTTGGTTGATACCCTGGTAGGTATAGAAGCCGCAGCCGCCGCCGTATATATAGCCGATAGGCAACGTATGGGCTGTATTCTTGGTGCCTATCTGTATCTTGGACTTGCCCTGCACCCATCCTGCAATGTCGTTGCCGCCGTAGATGGCATATATGGTATCGGCATTGTGGACCGTGATGCCGGTATTGCCGTCGACCGAAGTGCCGGTCTCATCCACATCGCCCACACCGGCCATACGGCCGCCGCCTACCACATAGCCATAGATGACAGGGGCGTTCACCGGTGTCTTGTCGGGGCTCGGTTCGATGTCATGACGCAGGGGGATGACAAGCGAAGTGGTGTCGGCCGTACCGTTGGTATAGTTGACAATGATCTTGAGGGTAGCATCCATCGTCGGCGGCACTGCCATGCAGTGTATCGTGGCAAAGTCGCCATCGGAGTCTGTGCGCTTGGTTATCTCCAGGTAACGTCTCGAACGCGGGTCGAGCGAATACACGGTGTCTTTTATCTTCAGTGTCTCCTCGGCATAGGCTTCGGCACCCTCCAAAGGAGCGGTGTAGCGCGTACGCGACGGGTCGTCGTCGTAATAGTAGAAGTTCCTGCTGCCGCCGTCTGCCGGCACAATGCCATAGGTGTTGAAACCGTCCGACGGACGCTGCTTGTAATTTAAGTTCATATAGTAGCGCTTCAGCTCTTCCTTGTACTCCACGTAACCGCGCTTCACACTCACCTGCACACCGGCAGCCGGTATGTTTATATCGTTGAACTTTATTTCGAACTCGTCGCCATATTTCATCGAGCCCTCATAGTCAGGGCCGCCGTCATAGGCCACCAGACCGGTCTCCGAGTCGTTGAGGCCGCAACCGGCGGGCATCTCCGAATTTGCCTTGGGGTAGTGGGTGATATACACGGGCATGTAGAGTGCGCCGTTACCGTTGGGCACACGCACACCGTTCGACAGTTCTACCTCGTCGAAGTAGTGCAGATGGTCCTCATCGTAAGGTAAACCGTTGAACGCTATATCCTCGGGTCGCTGATACGAGTGTCTCGACATGCGCCACCGGGGGGTCTCGCCGCTGGTGTTCTCGTCCACATCGTCATACATGAGCCAGTAGTAGCGGGCGCGCACACCGTCCTGCGACTCGGAGACGGCTGCACCGTGGTCCCAGTTGTACCAATAGGTCGAGTTCTCCAACGGGGAGCCCAACTCCACCTTGTTGATATAGAGTCCCTCGGTGCTCGAGCCTATCAGGTAGTAGCGATAGGTGCGATGCGTGGTATTGTCGGTATGCTCCTGATAGTAGTATCCGGTGTTGCCGGTACGCTTCCACACACAGAAGGGAGAGAAATCCGACACGGCTATCGGCCTGATATTGGCCAACGTGACGTGGTCCGACGTGGTGGCCGTGTCGATGGCGCAATACACGGTACCGGCATCGAGTTTCTGAGTCTTGGGTGTATTGGTTGTTTCAAAAATCTTCACCCAATCATTGTTTTCATCCCTCTGAGTGGTGTCGTACTTGTTAAAGGATTCCGTAGCCGATCCCTGCGGACCCTCGAACCAATGCTGGGTACCATTGGTGAGGGTGAAGTATCCATCGGATATCTCCTGTGCTTTCAGGCCCTGGGGCATCAGTATGGCTGCCATCAGGACTACCGTCAGCATCAAATACTTCTTCGAGGCGTTTCTCATCTTTATCATAGTGTTGTTCGAATTCTTCATGACGTCTGTTTTCTACGGTTAGCGGTCAAGTTTAATAGTTCTGGAGTCGCTGTAGTGGTCGAGTACAGCCACTATCTTTATCGTCTGGCCCTCGGCAAGCGTCGGCTTGTCTTCGGGGTCGTACACCGTTGCAGGCGTGCCTGTACCGATGACGTACTTGATAGTGGCACCGGCGGTAGCGCACTTAATGGTCACCTCGCCCGTCTCGGAGTCCATGGTGGCGACCGGGGTAGCCACCATATTGACCGACACACGCGATGTGTCGCCGTCGCTGCTTATCGCTATGGCCTGTGGCACCTGGCCGGCCGCGAGGGTCAACGTGTCGCTGTAGACAGGGCTCTCGGCGCCGGGCTTGCTGCCGTCGAGTGTATACCGTATCGTGGAGCCGGCTACGGGGGCCGTCATCACGCACTTGCCGTTAGCGGGGTAGCCTATCAAGGGCGGCAGCACCGCCGGGTCGTGGCCGATGGTGATATTGGTGTTGCCCGAGACGCGGGCTGCATTGCCACCGCCATATACATTATTATATACGAGGGTCTTGCTGCCCTTGATCACCACCTCGGTGTTGCCCTGCACCTCGGCCGCGTTGCCGCCGCCGAAGACGTCGCCGTCCAGATGTTTCACTCGGTCGCTACGTCTCTCGTACTTCTGCTTGCCGATAAACACCTGGTTGTTGGGCTCGGGCACTGCGAGGTCTGTCGTGGCACCCTTCGCTCTCACGCGGTCGGCGCCTACCACCACCAAGGGGTTGGCATGCACCACTGCCGACTCACCGTATCCGCCGCCAAACACAGTACCCTGCACCATGGCGCGGATAATGTTGATACGAGGCGAGACATACGACGAGAAGGCGGGTCGGTAGGCGGCCAGGTTACCGCCGCCGTACACATTGATGATATTGGTGTCGGTGGGGCAGTTGGCCTCGGGGTCGATATCGATGTTCACCGTGATGATACCGGTGATATTGCCGTTGACGTTGCTGCCGCCGAAGATGTTGGTGATATTGCCGCCATACACGTTGACGGTGACGTTGCCGTCGATGTTGGCCGATTCTTCAACCGTACCCTTCGAACCGCCATATACGGCATCGAAGTTGCCACCCAGGATGTTGAGGGTCACGTTGCCTTTATAGTTGGCGTTGTTGGCGCAGCCGTAGACAGAGCCGAGGGTTACGTTGCATGGTATGGTGACCACAATCTCGCCCTCGCCTTCGGCCTTGTTGCCGCCGCCGAAGACATCGGAGTTGACAATCGGGCACGCTGCGTCGGGTTCGAAGCCCACGCTGGCCTTGCCAAACACCTTACCGCTGGTGTTGGAGCCGCCGAAGAGCTGGAAGACCACACCGCCATCGACGGTGACGGTGGCGTCGCCGTTGCCGGTCAGGGTATTCGGTATATAGTCGCTGTCGCTGATGTTGGCCGGACGGTAGTTGCCGCTGCCGTCGGTAGTGGAGCCGTCGCCGCCGGCAAAGACGCGGTAGAAGCGGCCGCCCTCTATGCCGACTGTGGCGTTGCGTGTGTTGGCTGCACGGCCGCCGCCGTAGACATACATCACCGTGTTCTCTTCGCACTGGTGTATGTTGACCACCGACTCACGGCTGATGCCGCCGGGCCATGCGGCACCGTAGGATGCAGGCAGGCCGGTGCCCTTCAGGCGCTGTTCTATATATTTATCGTTAAGCACATTGCTTGCTTCGCCGCCGCCGTCCACACTCTTGGTGCCGGTGAGCACGCTGGCTTCGTTGCCGCCGCCGTATACGCCCTTGAGGGCATACTTCTCGGCCACACCTGCCACGGCGTCGCTCATATAGCTTTCCTTGAGTGCCTGCAGCTCTTCGTCGGTCAGGGTGTCGAGGGCGGTCTTTTTCAGTTCGTCGGGGAAGGCATTGGTGCTGTTGTGGGCCGTGTGGTACACGTCGACCTGCATCTTGCCTAAGGGCGAGCTGCCGGCGTCGTTGGCGCCGAAGACATAGCCGTTGATGGTGGTGCCGATGGCGGTCTGGCCATACTGGCTCGCGGAGCCTATGTTGACCTGTGTGGGGCCGTCGACAATACCTGCCGTGGGCGAGGTAGTGGAACCCTGGCCGCCGCCGAAGACAGAGCCTGCGACGGTGCCGCTCAGTATGTTGACCTCGGTGCCGCCCCAGTCGACGTGGCCGGCTTCGCCGCCGCCGTAGACGTTGCCGTAGACGGTGAAGGCTCCGGGGGTGCCGTCGACAGTGCCCACGTTGACCTGGGTCTTATAGACATAGGCCATGTCGGCGAAGTCGAAGGGATTGGTGCTGTTGGGATAGGTGGGGTCGTTGGCCACACCGCGGCTGGAGCCATAGACGTTGCCGCCATAGCCCTGGGCCACGTTGGCCGCGGTACCCACCGACGATTTGATGTTCACCGTGGTCACACCGCTGGTAACTACAGGATTGCCGTCGCCATCGGTACCGCTGACAGTAATAAAGTCATTCTCACCCGTCACACCATAGTCGCCCACCAGACCCATCGAGCCGCCGCCGTAGACACTGCGGTAGATGGTGCCGCCGTTGATGTTGACGGTGGTGGAGTCGCGCACGTAGCCGGCGCTCATGCTATAGGCGGGTGTGCCGTTGTCGTCGTAGGTGTCGACACCGCGGCCTGCGCCGTACACATTACCGATATAGTTGTATTTCTTCTTGTTTTCGTCGCTGAGCGAGGCGTAGTTGCCTGGCAGGGCGGTGCCGATGGTGCCGCCGTTGATGTTGACGGTGGTGGTGTTCTGCACGTGGCCGTTCTCGCCCGAGCCGAAGACCGAGCCGTGGATGAAGGGCTTGCCGTCGGTGCCGGCGTTGATGTTGACGGTAGTGTTATAGACATAGGCGCGGTCGTTGTAGCCGGGGCCTGCCACACCGCGGCAGGAGCCGAATACCGAGCCGTTGTTCATGCCGTTGGTGCCGATTTCGGCGCTGTCGCTGATGGTTACCACCGTCTTGCCGGTGTTGTCCACATGGGTGCCGGTGGCGTCGTAAACGGTGGGGGCCAGCGACGTGCCGGGAGCGGGGTCGCTTGCGCTCTTGCGGTAGAGGATGGTGCCTACGGTGGCCAGCGAGCCGCCGCCGTAGACGTTGTGCAGCACCTTGCCGCCGCTGATGTTGACCTCGGCATCGCCATAGACACGTCCGGCGGTATAGCTCAGGTTGTGGCCTGCATCGCTGCTGATGGGGTCAACACCGCGGCCGCCGCCGTAGACGTTGCCGTGGTAGACCTTGATGTTGGCCTCGCCGAGTTCGTTGATTGCGCATTCCTCGTCAGAGAGGACGACACCCACGGTGCCGCCGGTCATGGTGACCTTGGAGTCGGTGAGCACGTGGCCGTTGGCGCCGCCGCCGAAGACCGAGCCGCGCACCTTGGCGTTGTCGCGGATGGTGACGTCGGTCGAGTAGCAGTAGGCCATGAGGGTTACCATGTCGCTGCTCTGGCCGGCAATACCGCGGCCGCCGCCGAAGACGGAGCCTTCGTTGATGCCGGTGACGCCTACCTGGCCGCCGCTGACGTCAACGTTGACGGTGCCGGGGGTGGCATGGGCCAGGACATACATGGTGTCGGGTTCGCTGCCGTCGGTGCGGAAGCCGTCGCGGCGAACGGCATATTTACCCGGGTCGCGCTTGGCGCTGGTGGTGTGGTCGGGGTCGTATGCCACGAGCTTGTACTCGTAGAGCGAGTCGACGCGGTAGGGGGTGCCGTCCTCGTAGAAGAGGTAGGTGCCCACCGAGGCCAGCGAGCCGCCGCCGAAGACGTGGTGGTAGATGACGCCGCCGGTAATCTCGACC
>JAEEGL012778228.1_pt1 | contig 40894 bp, 33 predicted proteins | sample 9134231 | NCBI WGS metagenome assembly JAEEGL01 (sample SAMN16246548, study PRJNA631951) | gut metagenome | biome: gut microbiome; feature: rumen; material: fiber-attached | host: Bos | place: Iran: Karaj | collected 2018-10
CCTGCTGGGCGAGACCTACTTCTGGACGGGCGACCCGGTGACGACGGTCGAGGAGGGCCACTGCTCCGTGATCACGATGACCTGCCCGCAGATGATGCACACGGTGTATCCCAAGGGCCACGGCCACAGCGTGCGCTGCGTGCAGAAACGATAAACACACCTTAACTCAAAAAAAAAGCCTCCTGACGGGAGGCTTTTTTTTGAATGGAGAATGGAGAATGGAGAATGGGGAATGGGGTTATTTTTTGCTGGTTTTGAGGATGGAAACTAGGATTTTCACTAGTTCATCAGCATCTTGATAGAGGGAATTGTGTTCTGTGTCGGATAAATATCCAGTGTCTTTGAGTAAATCTAGCCAGAATAGTGTCTCGTTAGCCTCTTTTAAGGCTATGCTGTTTTTGCAGATGAAATCGGCCTTGGATTGTGCGTGCTCACTTTCTGCCACCAAAGCTCCGATGGCAGTCCCGCTCCGAAGACATTGCTTAGACAATACATATTCTTTCTCTCTTTTAACAATAGTCTGATACATCCTCACCATCCGAATAGCAAAAGCATAAGATTTTTCCTTAATCACATTCTTTTTCATAATTCTCAATTTTTAATTCTCAATTCTCAATTCTCCAAACTCCCACCACCCGCCTCACTCTCTTGCTCCTCCCGTCGGGAGTGCGCCACTGGATGACGGCAATGTAAGAGCCGGTGGGCAGCGGGGCACCGTAGGTGTCGGTGCCGTCCCAGCGGAATAGAGCCTCCGTGCCGCAGTACTCGTTGTTGACCAGGGTACGCACCAGTCGCCCTTGGCGGTCGAAAATTTGGATAGAGAGCCGGTTTTCGGGTTGTGTGAAGCGGAGGGTGAATTCCGTGAAGTCCTCAAAGCCGTCGTTGTCGGGGGAGAACACCTCCGGCGTGATGGCAAGCTCGTCGCGGGGCAGATCTTCGCCGGCGTGGGAGTTGCGGTATCCCGGGGTGGCGAATCCGGCGGTGGAGGCCGCGGAGTGCCAGTTGGCCTCGTCCTGCGTGGGCTCATCGCTCCTCAGGCGCTCCAAGCTCACCCCCTCGGTGCTCAGCAGCCCGGGGTAGTGCATCCCCTCGTCGTAGGCGAAGCGGTCGAGGGGCAGCAGCCCGACGGTGGTGAGGTGCACGATGCCGCTGCCGTTGTTGTAGGCGGGTAGCGAGTCGCACGGCTGCAGGGCGCGTGCGTCAGGACAGAAGTAGTGCGACAGGGTGTGGTCGCGGTCCTTGCAGAGCGCGCAGTACTCGCCGGGGAACAGCTGCCGGCCACTGCCCACGGCCACTATCGCTTTGCCGGGCAGGGTGTCGCCGCCCGAGCCGATCTTCACCTCCTTGAGGTCGATGATTTTCGAGGAACGGTTATAGATTTCGATGAAGTCGGCATCGGCCCCGTCGAAGGGGTGGGACAGTACCTCGTTGATGACGAGGTCGCGTGCGGTGGGCGACTGGGTGAGCCCGAAGGGCAACTCCCCGGTGACGACAGGGTTTCCTGCGCAGTCGCAGAAATCCTCGGTCAGCGCAATGCGGTAGTGGACGCCAAAGTGCGGCACCTCGCCCAGCCGAATGTCGAGAGCATCAAAAAAAGGAGGCACTTCCCGGACTTCAGTGATGTCCAGCAGGGGAGATATTGAGCACCACGCTGTGCGGAGGGGTAGGGGAGGCTGCAAGGGTTCGGAGAAGAAGAGACGGAGGGTGGAGTTGTCGAGGAGGGTGAGCCGTTCCAGAAGGGGCGGGTCGGGGTCCTCCACGGTGCGGCGGGCAGCGTTGGGTGCGCCGGGGGTGCCGCCCAAGGGCGAGGTGGAGGAGTTCCAGTTCGTCGCCCCCAGACAGGGCATACGATCGTCCAGCATCTCCAATGACCAGCCGCCATCCTGCTTCACGGGTTCGCTGTGCCACGTCTTCTTGAACGTGATGGAGTGGATGACCTCGCCCTGTGGGTCATAGAGCGTCAGGCGCTGGCCGCCGTCGGTGATGCTCAGTGAGGAGAGGGCGACGGCGGGGATGCCCAGCGAGTCGAACATCGCGAGGTTGCGGGCCGCCACCACGATGACATAGCCAGCGCTGTCGAGGGCGAGGCTGGGCAGATCCTTGAGGGTGTTGCCCGTTTGCAGTTTCCAACCACTGAGGGTGCAGGGGTGGGGGAGCCGGTTGTGCAGTTCCACATACTCGGCGGCAGGCAGCCCGACGGCGGGCGTGGGGTCGGCCATTATCTCGCTGATGACGATGTCGTAGCGCCCCACATTCTGGGCCAGTGCCGGCCCGCGCAGGGCCGCGACGGCGAGGATGCAGAGCGCCGCTATCACTGCGCGGTTGTGTGGCTGGTGGTCGCCCCACACTGTGCGGTTGTGTGGCTGGTGGTCGCCCCACACTGCGCAGTCGCGTCGCTTGTGCTTGCCCCACACTGCGCGACTGCGTCGCTGGTGCTTGCCCCACGCTGCGCGACTGCGTCGCTTGTGCTTGCCCCACACTGCGCGACTGCGTCGCTGGTGCGGGGTTACTGGAATATCGTGCCTTCGGCACGGGGAATAATGCCAGATGTAATAAAAAGTGGTAGAAGTCATAGTGGCTTATGATTTGAGTTCGGTGTTGTTGTATCAGATGATTTGTCGTGGAGGTAGTGGCGTGCCTCCGGCACGCAGTTGCGTCGCTGGTGCTTGCCCCACACTGCGCAGTTGCGTCGCTTGTGCTCGCCCCATACTGCGCGACTGCGTCGCTGGTGAAGGGTTACTGGAATAGCGTGCTGTAAGCACGCGGGGGTGGCGCTTCTCCTCTGTCGTGGACGCGGGCCGTGGTGCCGTGCCGTAGGCACGATATCCCAGTAACCCCTTACAGCTATGCTGTATGGGGTGGCGATGTGTGGCGGGCACCCGCGTGCCGAAGGCACGCTACTTGCTGTCTCGCAGAAAATAACGTTCGTCTATCTCTATCCCGTTTTCCTCTATAAAAGACCGGTACTCCTCAGCAAAGGTCGTTTGTTGATGGTGCTCCTTTTGCCGAATGATATAGTTTATGATTTTATCCTTATCTCGAAAATTGTAACTGAAACCGCCATATTCGTGTCCCCAACCGCGAAAATCGGGGAAATGTGGATTTAATTTCAGCCATTTGCTGCTTTCGGTCTTTACTCTTTGTACAAACGAAGCTAGCGATATCGTGGAAGGCAAAGACACAAATATATGAATATGGTCAGGCATACCGCCTATGCGGTAGGTTTGACAATCTAGGTTCTTTGCGATGCCGAAAATGTAGGCGTACAATTCCCTTTCGTGTTCTTCAGAGATTGTTTTTTCACTCTGGTAGGTGCGAAATACGATGTGATAATGCGATTTGGTGTAACTCATAATTTTTTTGATTTTAATTTAAATGCATAATGCCTTTATGTTTGTTTTGCAAAAATAGTATCTTTGCAGACGGAATGCAATGTTTGTTAATAACTTTTTAAAATTCTTAATAAATTATGAAAATAGCATTGGTCGGGGCCACCGGGTTAGTGGGTGGCGTTATGCGTAAAGTCTTGGAAGAAAGAGGTTTCGGTGATTGTGAGCTGATACCGGCAGCTTCGTCAAGGTCGGTGGGCAAAAAGGTTACATTTGCCGGGAAAATGTGTAATGTCGTCTCCGTGGAGGAGGCCATTGAACAGGCCCCCGAGTATGCCATTTTCTCCGCCGGCAGCGGCCCGTCACTGCAATACGCGCCACTCTTCGCCGCCAAGGGCACCGTGGTCATCGACAACTCGTCGGCGTGGCGCAGCGACCCCTCCAAGCCTCTCGTGGTGCCGGAAATCAACGGTGACGTGGTGACCCCGGCCGACCACATCATCGCCAACCCCAACTGCTCCACCATCCAGATGGTGATGGCCCTGGCCCCGCTGCACCGCCGCTACCGCATCCGCCGCATCGTGGTCTCCACCTACCAATCGGTCACCGGCACGGGAATGAAGGCAGTCAACCAGCTGGAAAAAGAGCGCGCCGGCGAACCTTGCGAACGCGCGTATCCCCATCCCATCGATATGAACCTGATCCCGCACGGCGGCACGTTCGAGGAGAATGGCTACACCACTGAGGAAACCAAACTCCTGAACGAGACCCGCAAGATACTGCGAGACAATGAAATCGCTGTCTCTGCCACGGTGGTGCGCGTGCCCGTTACGGGTGGCCACTCCGAGTCGGTGAATGTCGAGTTTTACGAGGATTTCGATCTGCAGGAGGTGTACGACCTGCTGAAGGCGATGCCCGGCGTGGTGGTCCAAGACAACCCCGCTGAAAATCTCTACCCGATGCCGTTGTATGCCAAGGACAAGGACGAGGTGTTCGTGGGGCGCGTGCGCCGCGATTTCTCGCAGCCCAAAACCCTGAACTTATGGGTGGTGAGCGACAACCTCCGCAAGGGAGCCGCTACCAATGCTGTGCAGATTATGGAGATGCTGCTGAAAAGATAATCAGTCTTTGACGCAGCGCACCGAAAGACCGTAGAAGAGACTGCACTCGGAAGCGTCAGCCTTTTTGCTGTTGTAGCCGATGGCACGTCCCGCGCCGAAGTTCTCGGAACTGCGCATTGTGGTCCAGAAATAGGCGTAATATCCTAAATCGTTGTAATTTCCGAATACATAGTTGCCGGCCGGCAGGGCGGCGAATCCCGTGGCGTCGTTGTCGGCGATGCGGTGGCCGGGCGTGAGGTAGATGCGGCTGGTGTCCCAACCGGCGCCGGCAGCCAGGGCCTTGGCCACGGAACCGCTGTATTCCATATAGTCCTCGTTGTTTTCCACAAATCTGGTCATCGTTTTCCATTCAGCGTTGGAGGGCACGTGCCAGCCGTCAGGGCAGATGCCCTGCACCCCGGAGGGCGACTCGTTGGACTGGGCACTGCCGTGCATCACGGCGGGCCAGTTGTAGAGATAGCCTGACCGCCTCACGAAGGATGAACTGCCCCCGGGCACGTAACGGTAAGGGTGCGTGCTGCTGTGCCGGTCAGGGTCCCCCGACGGAATCTCCGTGCCGTCGGCGTAGTGCGTCGTCTTGAGGTTGGAGGCCATCCACACCTGGTCGCCGATCTTCACCCCGTCATAGACGTTGCCGTCAATGTCCTTGACTGCTTTGGGGATGATGACGGCGGGCCGTTCCGTGACGCGGTGACGGCATCCCGACAAGGCGAACAATAAACCGATGCAAAGGGCGGAAAAGAGGAACTTTTTCATACAAGTTGTTTTTTGACGGGGCAAAAATACATATAAAACCAAAATTTTGCATACTTTTGCAAACTTTTTTCCCGAAAGGGGTAGAGATGTTTTTATATGCTGAAAGACAAGAAGATATGTGTGGTGCTGCCCGCCTATAACGCGGCCAAGACGTTGGAGATGACCTATGGGGAAATCCCGATGGACATCGTGGACGAGGTTATCTTGGTCGATGACCACTCCTCCGACGACACGGTGGAGGAGGCCCACCGTTTGGGCATCCGCCATATCATCCGCCACGAGTCCAACAAAGGTTACGGTGGCAACCAGAAGACCTGCTACGACAAGGCCCTGGAGTTGGGCGCCGACGTGGTGGTGATGCTTCATCCCGACTATCAGTACACGCCGCAGCTCATCGAGTCGATGTGCTACATTATTGTCAACGGGGTATATCCCGTGGTACTGGGCTCGCGCATTCTCGGAATGGGCGCGCGCAAGGGCGGAATGCCCCGCTACAAGTACTTCTTCAACCGCTGCCTCACGCTCTTCCAGAACATCGTGATGCACCAGAAACTCTCCGAGTACCACACCGGCTACCGCGCTTTCTCCGCCGAGGTGTTGCGCCGCATCGACTACCACAAGGATTCCGACGACTTTGTCTTCGATAACCAGATGCTGGCCCAGATTTTCTACGCCGGCTATGAGATTGCGGAGGTTACCTGTCCCACCAAATATTTCCCGGAGGCCTCTTCCATCAACTTCCGCCGCAGCGCCAAATACGGTCTCGGTGTGTTGTGCACCGCCCTCCAATACCGGATGCAGAAATGGCATTTGGGAATATTCGATATCTTTTCGTAAATCGCAAGTCGTAAGTCGTAAATCGCAATCTGGCGTTTTTTTTGTATCTTTGCAAACTTTTTCTTAAGCCGCAGGCAATCTTGCGGTAATTGTGATAAATATTGAATATAAAAATATGAATAAAAGTAAGTTAGGACTTGATTTTGCGCAAGTTGCCGTGGCCAAACAGTTGGCCAAATCCATTGCAGACCAGGTGCAGCAGTTCGTGGACGGCTACACTACGGTGACCGTGGAACGCACCCTCTGCCGTCTTATCGGCATTGATGGCATTGATGAAAATGGTGTGCCCCTCCCCAATGTGGTGGTGGACTCCCTCCTCGAGAAGGGCGTACTCAACCAGGGCGTGCTCTATTTCATCGGCAACGCTATTCTGGAGACTGGCAAGGACCCGCAGGCCATCGCCGAGGCCGTGATGAACGGCCAACTCGACCTGACGACCTTGAAGCTCCACCATATCACGGAGATTCAAAACGCGGTGCAGCCCTACATTGAGAAATGCCTCACCCGCATCAAGGGCAATGTGGCCAAGCGTAACGAGTACCTCAATACCATAGGCGAGGGTCCGAAACCCTACCTTTATATTATAGTGGCCACCGGCAATATCTACGAGGATGTGGTCCAAGCACAGGCTGGTGCACGCCAGGGTGCCGACATCATCGCCGTGATCCGCACCACGGGCCAGAGCCTGCTCGACTATGTGCCTTACGGCGCCACCACGGAGGGCTTCGGCGGCACCTTCGCCACCCAGGAGAACTTCCGCATTATGCGTAAGGCCCTCGACGAAGTGGGCGAGGAGGTGGGCCGCTACATCCGCCTCTGCAACTACTGCTCCGGCCTCTGTATGCCTGAAATCGCTGCGATGGGTGCCCTCGAGCGCCTTGACGTGATGCTCAACGACGCCCTCTATGGCATCCTCTTCCGCGACATCAATCCGCAGCGTACCCTCATCGACCAATACTTCTCCCGCATTATCAATGGCTACGCCGGCGTCATCATCAACACGGGCGAGGACAACTACCTCACCACCGCCGACGCCGTGGAGGCCGCCCACACCGTGCTCGCCTCCGACCTTATCAACGAGCAGCTGGCCCTCCTGGCCGGTCTGCCTGAGGAACAGATGGGCCTCGGCCACGCCTTCGAGATGGACCCGATGCTCGAAAACGGCTTCCTCCTCGAACTGGCCCAGGCACAGATGACGCGCGAGATCTTCCCGAAGGCCACGCTCAAGTATATGCCGCCCACCAAGTTTATGACCGGCAACATCTTCCGCGGCCATATCCAGGACGCCCTCTTCAATATGATCGGCATCTGGACGCACCAGGGCATCCAGCTGCTGGGTATGCCTACCGAGGCTATCCACACGCCCTTTATGAGCGATCGTTACCTCTCCATCGAGAATGCCCGTTACATCTTCAATGATATGCGCAGCATTGGCGAGGAGATGGAGTTCCGCGAGGGCGGCATCTGCCGCGAGCGCGCCAAGACGGTCCTCAACAACGCTATCGAGCTGCTTCAGGAAATTGTCCAGGAGGGCCTCTTCACCGCCCTCGAAAAGGGTATTTTCGGTGATGTCAAGCGCCCGATGACCGGCGGCAAGGGCCTCGCAGGCGTGGTCACCAAAGGCGACAATTACTTCAACCCCTTTATCAAGATGATGAAGGAAAGACAATAATTTCAACCTTATTTTACAACTAAAGAATTATTACAATGAGAAAACTCTTCCTGTTGATACCATTACTGGCGCTGACTGTCATCTCCGGTTTCTCACAAGGCCAGAAAGCCAAAGAGACCGCCAAAGAGTCGGTTGTCTATTTCTGCAGTGATATCACTCCGGAGAACATCGTTAAGCTCTATGATGCGATGGGCTTGGATATGAGCGCCTACAAGAAAGTGGGTCTGAAAATCCATTTTGGCGAGGATGGTAACAAGAACTTCCTCAACCCCGAGTTGGTCCATCCGCTGGTGAGCAAGACCAACGCCACGCTGGTGGAGACCAACGTCCTCTATGTGGGCAAACGCCGTTACACCCAGTCGCACATTGCATTGGCCAAGGAACACGGTTTCACTTTCGCGCCCATCGACATTCTGGACGATGAGGGCGAGACGGTTTATCCGGCGCAGAAGAACTTCAAGTTCTGTAAAAACGTGCGCACGGGTAACCATTTCGAGAACTACGACTTTTACATCATCTATTCCCACTTCAAGGGCCACGGCTCCTCCGGCTTCGGCGGCGCCATCAAGAATGTGGGTATGGGTATGGCCTCCCCGGGTGGCAAGATGGCCATCCACGCCAATAACTACCCCAAGGTGAACACCCCGGACAAGTGCTTCCAGTGCCATCGCTGTGCCGACCAGTGCCCGGGCGACGCCATTACCATCACCAAGGATGGCCCGGTGATCGACACCACCAAGTGCATCGGCTGCGCCAAGTGCATCGCGGAGTGCCCCATCAAGCTCTTCTCTCCCGACAACACCGGCTACGACGAGATCCGCTTCCTCGACAAGCTTGTGGAATACACCAAAGTGCTTGCCGACCAGCGCCCGATGGCCTTCATCAACGTGATGGCCAACATCTCCCGCAGCTGCGACTGCTCAGCCAAGGCGCCCGCCCCCTTTATCCACGACATCGGTGCGGTGGCCTCCACGGATATCGTGGCCATCGACCAGGCTTGCCAGGATCTTGTCTCCATCGCCTATGGCAAGGAGGAGTGCTTCAAGGATGTCAACAATGTCAGCGGCATCGAACAGCTCAAGTATGCCGAGAAGTTAGGAATGGGCAACACGAAGTATATCCTTATCGATGTGGCTACCGGAAAAAAGATTACCTTGGAAGAGGCTGTTGCACAGGCACAAGCCAAACACAAACACGAATAAAAAGTATTTAATTAGAAGATAATGAACGATATCAATAACTTGCCCGCAGGAACCCGCGTCCGTCACGAGAAATACGGAGAGGGTGTCATCAGCCAGAACAACGCTCTGACGTACAAGATTATCTTTGTGCGCGGCGGCGAAATCGAGTTCTCCAAGATGAGCGTGCAACTCGAGGTGCTCGACGCTGTGGAGGCCGACGACAACCAGCCGAAACTCAACCTCAAGGAGTTTGAGCGCGTGCTGACGCATATCCTCAACAAATACAACGGCATCGAATACAAGGCTGAACTGGGCAAGAAATGGCAGGGTGGCACAATGACGCTCCAACCTGCCAACAGCGAGCTCAAACCCAAGGAGATGCCCATCGAGACCTTCTTCCACAAGATCGTGATGATGCGCGACCGCCTGCGGGTGCTCGAACAGAACATCAACAGCAGCAACTCCCTCTCCGACGAGGAAAAAGTTAACCTGCAGCAGTATATCTCCCGCATCTACGGCAGTATGACCTCCTTCAACGTGCTCTTCGAGAACAGCGAGGACTACTTTGTGGGAATGAAGAGTTGAGAATCGTAAATCATAAATCGCAAATCGCAAAAACTAAGCAATATGAGTGGCGGATTATATTCAATGGATCAAAAAGATTTTGATCAGACCCTGGACCTGACACGTGTGAAGCCTTACGGCGACACGATGAATGATGGCAAAACCCAGTTGAGTTTCACCTTGCCGGTGCCTTGCGGCGACGAGGCCGTGGAGGCAGCCAAGCAACTGCTCAAGAAGATGGGCTTTGACAACCCGCAGGTGGTTTATTACAAAGAACTGACCAATGGTTTCACCTTCGTGAACTGCTATGGATCCAGCATCCATACGGTGGACTTCACCACCATCCACGTGCCCAAGGTGGAATCCACGGTGTGGTCGATGCCCGAAACCGACCAGTTCATCCGTGAGCACATCGGCCGCAAGATTGTGGTGGTGGGTGCCAGCACCGGCACCGACGCGCACACGGTCGGCATCGACGCCATTATGAATATGAAGGGCTATGCCGGCCATTACGGCATCGAACGTTACGATATGTTCGAGGCCCTCAATATGGGCAGCCAAGTGCCCAACGAGGAGTTCATCGCCAAGGCGGTGGAGATGCACGCCGACGCACTGCTCGTGTCGCAGACGGTCACGCAGAAAGATGTGCACATTAAGAATATGACCGAGCTTATCGAGATGCTGGAGGCCGAAGGTCTCCGCGACAAGCTGATTGTCGTCTGCGGTGGACCGCGCATCACGCACGAACTGGCCAAGGAACTGGGTTATGACGCCGGCTTCGGTGCCAATACCTATGCCGACGACGTGGCCTCCTATATCGCCCAGGAACTGGATCGCAGAATGCACCAATAACCCTGTTTTCGGGTCCTTCGCAATACCTTAAAACGGCAAGTCTTTCATTCTGATAAAAGTGAAAGGCCTGCCGTATTTTTTTATACTTTTTGAAAGGTTTGAACCGCTTTTTTTTGTATCTTTGCACGTTATATGAATATTATTAAACAGATTGAAAATGAGTGAGATAGAAAACCAAAAACCTATGGAAGAAACCTATAGTGCCAGTAATATCCAGGTCCTGGAGGGCTTGGAGGCCGTGCGCAAGCGTCCGGCTATGTATATTGGCGATGTCAGCAAGCGCGGCTTGCACCATCTGGTCAGCGAGGTTGTCGATAACTCCATCGACGAAGCCCTTGCCGGTTATTGCAACAACATTGAAGTCACCATATTAGAAGACAACTCCATCAGCGTCCTCGACAACGGGCGCGGTATCCCCACCGATATGCACGAGAAGGAGCACCGCTCTGCCCTCGAGGTGGTGATGACCGTCCTGCACGCGGGTGGCAAGTTCAACAAAGACTCCTACAAGGTCTCCGGCGGTCTGCACGGTGTCGGTGTCTCCTGCGTGAACGCCCTCTCCAACCACCTCACCGCGGAGGTGTTCCGCGATGGCAAACACTACATCCAGGAGTACGAGAAGGGCAAACCCCTCTATTCTGTCAAGGTGGTGGGCGAAACCGACTACCGCGGCACCAAGGTGACCTTCAAGCCCGATGACACTATTTTCTATGAGACGGTCTATGATTATACCATCCTCGCCGACCGCCTCAAGGAACTGGCCTACCTGAACAAGGGCATCACGCTCTCCATCACTGACTTGCGCAAGACCGACGAGAACGGTGAGCACCCGCACAACACCTTCTACTCCGAGAACGGTCTTCGCGACTACATCACCTACCTCGACGAGGGCAAGACCAAAATTACCAGCAAGCCCATCTACATTGAGGGCGAACGACAAGGTGTGCCGGTGGAGGTGGCGATGCAGTACAACGACTCTTTCAACGAGGTGATTCATTCTTACGTCAACAACATCAACACGATAGAGGGCGGCACGCACCTTTCCGGCTTCCGCCGCGCCCTCACCCGCACCCTCAAGAAGTATGCCGACGACAACAAGATGCTCGATAAGCTGTCCAAGGACAAGATCGAGATTTCCGGCGATGACTTCCGCGAGGGCATCACCGCCATCATCTCCGTCAAGGTGGCCGAGCCCCAGTTTGAGGGTCAGACCAAGACCAAATTGGGCAACAACGAGGTGGCCGGCATTGTGGATCAGATGGTGGGCGAGATGCTGACCAACTATCTGGAGGAGAACCCGAAGGATGCGAAGGAGATTGTGGACAAGGTGGTGCTGGCCGCACAGGCCCGTCACGCCGCCCGCAAGGCGCGCGAGATGGTGCAGCGCAAGACCGCCTTCAGCGGCTCCGGCCTCCCCGGCAAGCTCTCCGACTGCTCTTCCAAGGATGCCGAGAAATGCGAGCTCTTTCTCGTCGAGGGTGACTCCGCAGGCGGCACGGCCAAGCAGGGCCGCGACAGCCACTTCCAGGCCATCCTGCCCCTGCGAGGCAAGATCCTCAATGTGGAGAAAGCGATGCAGCACCGCGTCTTCGAGAGCCAGGAAATCAAGAACATCTACACCGCCCTTGGCGTCACCATCGGCACCGAGGAGGACAGCAAGGCCCTCAACATCTCCAAGTTGCGTTATCACAAAGTTATCATCATGACCGATGCCGATGTGGACGGCAGCCATATCGCCGCCCTTATCCTCACCTTCTTCTTCCGCTATATGCGCGAGCTGATTGAGCAGGGACACGTCTATATCGCCACCCCGCCGCTCTATCTTGTGAAGAAGGGCAAGGACCAGCGTTATGCCTGGAGCGAGGAGCAGCGGATGCAATATGTGGGCGAGATGGGCCGCAACGGCAACGACAGCAGTGTCCACGTGCAGCGCTACAAAGGTCTCGGTGAGATGAATGAGGAGCAGCTCTGGAGCACCACGATGGATCCCGAGCACCGTACCCTGCGCCAGATCACCATCGAGAACGCCGCCGAAGCCGACCGCGTCTTTTCCATGCTGATGGGCGATGAAGTGCCCCCGCGCCGTGAATTTATTGAACAAAACGCCACATACGCCAATATCGATGCCTAATCCAGAAGAAACCCCCAAGACCGAAACCCCTCAGGAGGCTGTACAACAGCCCGTAGAAGAACAGACCGTCTCCACCGAGCCGGCCGCACAGGATGCGCCCGCAGCACCCGCACCTGCCGAGAAACCCATCCATGACAATGTCATCTCCCTGCGCAATCTCGACATCTACCAGCGCAAGCTGATGGTCCTCTCGCAGGTGTCGTTCGACATCAAGTCGGGCGAGTTTGTCTATCTGGTCGGCAAGACCGGAACGGGCAAGTCTTCCATCCTCAAGACCCTCATCGCCGAGATCAAGCCTAAGGGCGATTCCGCGACGATGATCGGCTACGACCTGCTCAAGATAAAATCAAAGCAGATCCCCGACCTGCGCAAGAAAATCGGAATGGTTTTCCAGGACTACCAGCTGCTGAGCGACTGCACGGTCATCGAGAACCTGCTCTTTGTGCTCCGCGCCACGCGCTGGAAAGACAAGCAGGCGATGCTGAACCGCTGCAAGGAGGTGTTGGCCCTGGTCGGTTTGGAGACCAAGGATTTCAAGTTGCCCTCTCAACTGTCGGGTGGCGAACAGCAACGCGTCTGCATTGCCCGCGCCCTGCTCAACAATCCGGATGTCATCCTGGCCGACGAGCCTACGGGCAACCTTGACCCGATCACAGCCGAGGAGATCTTCCAGATTTTCCACCACATCAACCAGACGGGCACCACCATCCTGATGGCCACCCACAACTTCACCCTCATCAACAAATTCCCCTCCCGCACGCTCCTGATCGAAGACGGCAAGATCCTCGATTCAGGCGTGTAGAATCTTACGAGTGAAAGTCATATTATGGGGGCAAGACTTGTGTTATTCGTCAAGTTTTGCCCCTATCGTTTTTTATTCTGTTTCCCTACGAAAACAAGTGCAGCCATAATCCCGATACATTCCAGGATAAAAAGGATGTAAAAAACGGGACGGTGGTACTTGAATGTGATGGTGTGTTCGCCTTGGGGCACTTGTATGCATAGCAACGAATGGTCGGCAGGTACGATTTCAACCCTTTCGCCCTTTTCAGTCGTGGCTTGCCACCAGGGTGTGATGTTTTGGCAGAGCACTAACGGTCGCGCTTTGTTGGTGCGGGTCTCGATCACAATTTGCTTGGGGCTGAATTCCCGTATGCGGAGTGAAGAATTGTAGGTGGAATCGTAACATTGGGTCTGGATTTCTGTGGTGTAGATGGTGTCAGCATCGTAAAAAGAACGGGTGGTGTCGTTGGATACCGCAGAGGGAAAGAAAGCGAGGGGCAGACGCAGTACACTGTCCATTTCGAGGTATGGACGTACCATTCGCTCGTGCTCGCGGAAAATCAAGGGGTTCCGGCCATTCCATTCCACCTTCTTCCGATAGCATCCTGCATTTTCCCACATATAGTAGGGGCTTTCGTGAATGATGTCTTGCCAACTTGTCAGACTGTCTGGTATGGGGAAGTCCGTCACATAGGTGTCGGGTGGCATTGCATCGTGATTCACCCTGGCGTCATAAACAGTGTGGGGAGCGCACAGATGGGCGTGTGCAAGCAAATCAATCAAGAAGAGTACGACCCATAGCAAAGATCTGCCTTCTGTTTTTTGAAATAATGCAATTGCCCAAGCGGCGGCCATCAGGGCAAGGCCTGTCCTCAATTCTGTTAATATGTGCGGGTGATTGGACATCAGCCCTTGGAATCTGGAAGAATTTGCCTGTATGAGAATGAGACAGAGAATCAGCAGAATCAGTATGGCTCCGAAGAACAGTATCAGGGGCTTGCGGAATTTGGGCCATTCATTTATGACGAAGGCCAATCCGACACCGCTGATGACCAAAGTCGGGATGATGAAGAATACTCGGAAAAGAGCGGGGAGTCGAATGAAACTTATGAGGGGTAGATAGTTGTATGCAAACTTGTGGAATGGCAGGTGGGTCCCGAATGCCGTGAGCAGGGCCAAGATGCCGGTGCCGAAGAGTATCCAGAGGGGTAGATTCTTGTTCTTTATTATGCCGATTATGGCGAAAAACGGGGTGAGAAGCCCCATAAAGAGGCTGCACATACTGGCATCGACGTGAGATATGATGTCGTTGCTGCAGAGAGAACAAGGTAAGAAAACGGAGAGCAGGCAGGGCGCTGTCAGGGATTCTTTGATGCTCTCATAGGGAAGACCTTCTCCCCGGGTGATGTGAGGACGTATGCTGAGTATGGAGTATAAAGTGGGAGAGGCGAGGATGACGCATCCTACGAAGGCAAAGCCGCAGTATGCCAGAAGTCGCCACAATCCCTGAAAGTCTTTGGAGTGGATATGCCGGATGGCATAGTATAGAAAAAGGGCGAGGATGATATATACGAGCACAAAAGCAAAGCCGGGATATCCTCCTGTGAGGAGAAATGCGGCGAAGATGGCGGTGAAAAGTGCATTCTTCAAGTTCGGATCCTCAAACAACGAGAAGCACGCCCACAATACCCAGGGCAACCAGGCGCCGGCGATAATCCAGGAGAGATGCTGCGCATTGCCCACGAAAAAACCTGACATTATGTATCCGGCAGCCGCGATGCAGGATACCCAACGATGTTTCGTGAATCGGAAAGTCAGGGCATAAAAGCCACACGCGGCAATGAAGGCGTGGAGGATGAAGTCGAAGGCACAGCTGATGGAGGTGTACTCCCCGAAAATGGCGAAGACCCATAGCAGGGGATAAAAAGCGCCGGATTGCGGGTCGGCGTGTATCGGCGTACCCATAGATTGATAGGGATTCCATAAGGGGAAAATGCCGTGGCGGATGCTGTTTACCAAGACGAAACGCTCAGGCAGGAACTCGTTGAAGAAGTCGTGTACAGGTGGATGAAAGAACAACGAGCCGAATGCCGCCACAGATGTGATGAGCAGCAAAATAATCTGAAACCAGTGGCGTTCCCGTTCTTGATAGTAAGGTGTCATATATTTATAAAAAGAGTTGCAAACATACAAAAAAAATGTGCATTGGTGATTATAAGGAGAACATAATTTGCACCTTCAACTCCGTTTTGTGCGGCTTGTCAATCTGGTTCAGACCGCTGCTTATCGTTTGCCTGTCGAGATAATGGGTGCGGGCGAAGCGAACCCAGATGCTGAACCATCTGTACTTGTATCTCGCCAGGAGGTACCACCGGCACCCTTTGTAATAGTAGGAGCCGATGGTGAAGGCGTAGTAGAGGTCGCTTTCGTAAGCGTAGAGCCGCTCTTCGTATCTTTCGGTGTCGAACAGGGCGACGCGCGCGTGCAGGGCGAGTCCCGTGCGGGGCGGCTCTATCGCGATGTCTTGGAAAAGCAGCAGCCCTTGGTGCCACGTGCCGTCGGCCTCCTCGTGCTGTATTTGCCAGTCCATTTCCGTCTTCAACTTCAGGAAACCGAATGGAGAGATGTCCCATAGCAGGCGGACCTTGTGCCGCTGGCGTTCCGCGATGGTGTGCAGGTGCTCATTGTCGCCGCCGTTTTGCGGGCGGGTGCGCCAGGTGTATTTCAGGGTCAACAGGCTCTGCCGACTGGGGCGAAAGAGCAGGGAGAGACCGAAATCCATACCGGTGACGGGGGCGTCGGTGCGGTAGCTGGGCTCGGTGAGCCGGTAGTAGTCGGCGTACAGGTTCAGCTCGCACCTCCGCCCGGCGATGTAGTCGGCGGTAACGTAGAGGCCGTCCTCGCCGCTGTGGCGGCTGTTGGCGGCAAATCCATTTCCCATCGGTGCGGTGAAGCCCCGGTCGTAGTGGCGGTACAGGATCAGCAGCTTGAGGGTGGGGGAGAGGTTGAGCAGCGCTGCCTGCAGGAGGGCGACCTTGCCCCGCTCATTGCAGGCCGCTTCACCGTAAAACAGGTGGCGTCTGGCGATGAGGTGGTAGTCGGCTGCGACGTTGAAAGCGGTGGGCGTGCAACTGCTGCGGATCCTTTCCGGCGGCGAGGTGCCCGAGGTGTCGGTGAGGGAGAACCCCACCACGCGGACCCCGACCTTGAAGCGCGCCCGCTGGTAGTACAGGTCGGCCCCTAAGGTGTTGCGCAGAGACCCGAATTGTCGGCCCGCGAACAAAGTTCCTGCAAGGTTGTGGCTGCCCAACGTGAGCGCGCCCCCGCGCCAGAAGTCGCCTTCGTTGGTGGGCGCCACCGCCCGGATGCCCGTCGCGAAACGGCGGGCGTTGCCTACACCCCCGCCCTTGCCCGACAGCAGTGACGAGCCCATCACAAGTCCCTGGCCGAAGTTGAGCCGGTAGTCGCCGGCCACTATCCGGCGCACTATCCCGATGTCTTGCACGCACAACGACCCGGAATAGAAGTCGAACCCGTGTCGCTGTGCCCCCCGGAAGAACTGCTCCCCAGCGTCCTTTTCGCCCGACAACTTGAGGATGATCTTGTCTTGGGAGTTGAAAGTGAACCTGAAACATGCGTGTCCCGGCGAACCGGGATAATGGTTGCTGCGCGTGGTGTCATATCCGGCCTGCTGCTCCAGTACACGTCCGTATCGGACCATCAGTGTGCTTCTGCTTTTCCGGAAAAAGTCCTTGAAAAGTTTCGTTTTCCCTTTGACGGGCAATGCGTCGACAAAGGGCTTCAGCCGCGCCACATCGGCTGACGTGAAACCCTCGATGGCGGATAGTTCGTATATGGAGACCAGCGCCCCGTAGTTCTCGATGTAGAGTTGCAATTGATAATATTGGTAGTCGCTGAGGTGCAGGATGCGTGTGGCGGATTCGTAGCTGAGGTCGTTGAGGTTGGCTTTGTTGACAGGGGCTTCCTCTAGAATCTCCTCGAGAATCTCTTCTGGGATTTGCGACTCACCGTCCCATTGCTCCAGGGCATCCTCCAGTTGCTCGGAGGCGCCTCTGCCCTGCACGGAGATGCTGTCCTCTTGGGCAGAGGCGCCCAAGAGAAACAGCAGCGTGCAGAGGAAAGTGATAAAGGCTTGTTTCATAATGGTATGGTCGTCAGAGATTGAACAGATAATGGGTGGCGACTTCGTTGGAAAAACTGATGCGGTAGTGCCATTCCGATTGGATGCCGATGAGCAGTCGGCGCCACGGCACACACACGCCGATGCCGAGATGACGCAGTGAACAATGGCCATTTAGGATCAGATGCTTGGAGGGTCGGTAACATAATCCGCCCCCCGCGTCGAAGCTGCCCGGGAGCTCTTTCTTCGCCTGCAGGAAGAAGAGCAGTTTCTCGTCCCTCCGATGCAGTATCTCCAACGAGAAACCCATAGGGATGACTTCTTGGCCTGTGATGCCGTAGCGCATACGGATAGGGTTGAACAGGCCGACGGCTAATCCCCACTGTGGGGAGATCTGGCAGTAGGCCGACAGCTCTATGGTTAAGGAGTGCCTGCTTCGGTAATGCTCGGCGTGTTGGGCTATATATGTGCCTGTCAGGGATATGGAGAGCCGATGCCCGAAACGTCGGCCGTACCCGGCGTCCACCCGAATCTCGCCGAAACGGGCGTAACCGTCGTGTGATGTCCTGAGATGGAACACGTTCCCTTCGTGGAGCAGATGGAGTTCCAGCGATTTGTACATCAGTTCAGGGACACAGAAGTCGTTGCGGAACATAAATCCAACCGCGCTTTGTTCGGTGAAGGGTGCGTATGCGGGGATGTCGTGGGTGCGATGACAGAAATGATATTGGGAAAGGGTTGCTGTGGACTGTGCCAGTCCATTGGTCTGGCTTATGTATAATATATACAATATTAATTTAATGTTAACACATAGGCTGAGGTGTGAGCGGCGTTTCACGGTCTCGCCACTTGTCCGAATAGTCGTATATATGCCTTTTCTTTGCGTTTTCATAATGCATCCATAAAGATGCCGCAAAGATAATAAAAATATTGATATATTAAATCAATATTAATAAAAAAATAATTTATATTGAATTATTTAATCTCAAACTGCAATTCTCGCTCCCTATGCCTAATTACTGATCACTGATCGCTCTTCACTGCTCACTGAATCTACATTACAAACTTGAATCCGATTCCGTGAATGTTAAGGATCTGGATTTTGGGTTCGCTTTTGAAGTATTTGCGGAGTTTGGTGATATAGACGTCCATATTGCGGGCGTTGTAGAAGCTGTCGTCGCCCCAGATCTTCTTGAGGGCGTAGCCGCGTTCGAGGATGTCGTTTTTCTTGTCCACGAGCATTTCGAGCAGTTGGGTCTCGCGGGTGGAGATGCGTTTCTCTTCGCCTTGGATGGTGAGGGTCTGCCGTTTCTTGTCAAAGGTGATGCTGCCGAGTTCCACGATGTCGTTGCCGGTCTCCTGGGCGGCGGTGCGGCGCAGGAGGGCCTGGATGCGGGCCTGCAGCTCCTCGATGGAGAAGGGCTTGGTGATGTAGTCGTCGCCGCCGATGGTGAACCCCTTGATGAGGTCTTCCTGCAGGTTCTTGGCGGTCAGGAAGATGATGGGGATTTTCTTGTCCAGTTTGCGGATCTCCTGGGTCAGCGTGAAGCCGTCCATCAAGGGCATCATCACGTCCACGATGCAGATGTCGAACGTTTTGGTGCAGAACGCCTCGTAGGCTATCTCCCCGTTGGTGGCGTGGGTCACGTCGTACCCTTTGGAGGTGAGGTAGGTGGTGAGCACCTTGCCCAAATTGACGTCGTCTTCAGCGAATAAAATCTTGATAGGGTCCATCTTCTTGCGTTTTAAAATGACAAATTGTATAACGTGGCTTTCGGGAAAATGTTATGCCAAAAGTGTGGCAAAGATACATAAAAATAATTAATCAAAAAAATAAAATTATTTTTATCAAAATGATATTGTATTATTAAAAATTATATATTTGCATCGTTTTTGTGCGCGTGTTCTGATTTTAATATATTATTGTAATACAATTGTTTATAAAGTATATTAAAAGAAATGATGATTATGAAACTATTTAACGAAAAGCAAATCAGAACACTTGTAGTGATTTTCACCCTCTTGGCGGCCCCCTGCCTCTTGTCGGCACAGGCCGTGCTTTATCAGGAAAATTTCGGCGTCCCGTCGGCCAACACGCTGATACAGAACTATAGTGGCTGGCAGGACGCCTCCGTGCTCTATACGGGCGACGGCACCTGCGACGTGCGTGCCTCCTCCGCCTCAAGCGGTTATGGCGGTGCCTCCGGGGGCGGCAACGTGATGATCAACGACACGGTGAAGTGGTTCCAGATCTCCCGTCTTAACACCGCCGCCGACACCAACCTGTCGCTCTACTGCGGCCTTCGAAAGACGGCTTCTGAGAACGGCTCCAACCTGGTGGTCGAGGTCTCCGCCGACAGCCTTGTCTGGACCCGCCTCTATCTGGAAGACACCCTTCCCGCAGGCACCGGCACCTCCGGCTGGTACCGTGTCCGCTATCGTCAGGTGCCCTCCTGCCCCAATCTCCACCTCCGCTTCTCCAACCTCGCACGCGTGGACTACCGTCTCGATGACCTGGCTCTGGTGGTGGGCGACGAGAATGTGCTGGAAACGGTGGCTACCCCCACCATCTCTCCCTCCGGCGGCACCTATTACGAACCCCAGACCGTCACGATTGCCACGACAACGGCAGGCGCCACCATCTACTATACGATGGACGGCTCCACCCCTTCGGCTGCCTCCTTGCCCTATCTTGGTCCGCTGACGGTCAACAATCCTGTCACGGTCAAGGCGATGGCTGTGAAAGCTGGGATGTACGACAGCGAGGTGGCTTCGGCCTCCTTCGTCGTCCTTGACACCAACTCGCTGGTGATCCTGCCGCTGGACCTTTCCGACAATAGCGGAAGTTCCCACTGGGACATCACCCAACTGCCGGGCTTCCGGGGCTATCATTTGGGCTCCTCGTATAGCGACGGCTCCGTGAAGTTCGAGACCGCACACGCCGGGCAGGCCGCGCTCGTGGCGCACCTCGACAGTGCTCCTGGCAAATTGGCCTTCGACCTGAAGGGCAAGAACGGAGGCTCTAACCCCGCTGCATACGAGGGCATCCAGATGGAGGTGGCCCAGTCGGCTGACGGCCAACAATGGAGCACCGTTGCTTTGCTGACCGAAAGCGACATCTCCACGGACGGATTCGCCCACTTCGATGGTTATGTGCTGGACCAGAGCACGCGTTATGTGCGCTGGAAACTGCTTGCCAGCACCAAGGGCAACACACAGCTGAACAATATCGCTATCGGCCGCTATTCAGGTGGAGGAGGTGATTCGACGGCGGTTATCTCTCATACGACCCCCGTGGTTGGGCTGCACCCGAATCCCACCTTGGGATACATCGGGATCTATGCCGGACAAGTGCCAGTGGAGTCCCTTACCTTGCTGGATCTGAGCGGTCACGTCCTGCGCCATTGGACGGCCCCCTGTCAGGAGATTGATATATCGGACTTTCCGCGGGGCTTGTATATGTTGCGCGTGCAGACTGCCCAGGGCGTGGTGGTTAAAAAGGTAGTGCGCTACTGATCGGAGGGATTGGGGGTTGCCAGCACCACCCCGGGCAGGCCTTCCAATGTCTTCGGTGGAATGGCAGCCCCTAATCTCTTTTTTTGTATTTTTGCGCGCTTTTAAACACGAATATGAGAAAGATTCTGATGCTCTCGTGCGCCGTGCTTTTCCTGTGCGCATCCTGTACCAAAACAGAGAAAACCTATTATCCCGACGGTCACCTGCTATCCTCCATCCAATATCGCTTTGGGAAGGAGAATGGTAAGACCAGATACTACTATGACAACCCCAACACGTTGGAAATCGAGGTGGAGATGAAGAACGGCAAGCGTCACGGAGAGTTCAACCGCTATTACGAGAACGGCTACCTTGACACGCATTGCCAGTATGTGAATGATTCCATAGAAGGGGTGGAAACCAATTACACCGCTAACGGGATGAAGGCCCAGGAGTTTACCTACGTGCGGGGCGTGAAAAACGGTCCCCACAGGGCGTATCATCTTATGGGCGAATTGAAAATCGAGGGAGCCTTCAAGGACAATATGTTCGACGGCGACTGGAAATACTATGACGAACGCGGCGTGATTGTCGGGGAGGGCACGTTCGACCGGGGCACTGGCGAGGTGGTCTTCTACGACAAACGCGGTCTGCCCGAACGTCGCACCCGCTATGTGAACAACAAGAAGGACGGCACGGAGGAGTATTTTAACACCGCTGGCGATGTGTACAAGGAGATTGTCTTCAAGCAAGATCGGATTGTCTCCGAAAGAACCGACTCCGCCAAGGTAAGATAGCGCTTTTATGAAAAAGGTTGTGCTGCTGATGACACTCTCCCTCCTGGCCCTGCAAACGGTATGGGCCCAGGACAACCGTAAAATCAGGTATCGGGCCGATATGGGATTTTACGACGAGGAGTACATCCCCGGAGCACAGCGCCTCATCGGCCACGTGGCCTTTGCGCAGGACAACGTGCGCGGCTACTGCGACAGCGCCTATCTCTATGAACGCGAGAACTACATCATCGCCTTCGGCGACAAGGTGAGAATCCTGGTGGGCGACTCCGTGCGTCTCTATGGCCGCCGCGCCTACTACGACGGCGACGACAAGGTGGCCTCCATCGCCTCTTCGGTCCGTCTGGAAAAGGGCAAGGCCTATCTGCTGACCGACAGCTTGATTTACAACACTCGCGACGAGGTGGGCTATTATCTTACGGGTGGCAAACTGGTGAACGACAAGGACACGATGACCAGCCGAGAGGGATGGTACTATACCAAGACCGATGATGCCGTAGCCAAGGAGAATGTTCGGCTCTGGAATGAAACCTACAAGGTGGATTGTGAGGCGTTGAAGTATAATGCGGCAGTCAAGATTGCCTACTTCATCTCCCGCACGCACCTCCACTCCGACGAGCAGGATATCTACACCACCTCGGGATGGTATGATACGGAACAGGAAATTACCACTCTTTCGCAGGACGTGCAGCTCTTCTCGGGCAGTCGCTCCGTGTTTGCCGACAGCGCCTACTACGAACGCTCCCGCTCCTTTGGCAGGGCCTGGAACCGCGCCACCCTTATCGATACCGCCGATCGCTATGTGCTCAAGGGCGATTATGTGGAGTACTACCAGAAAGGTGGTGTCTCAATGGCCACCGACAGCAACCTGCTGATTCTCATCGACGAGAACCGCGACTCGCTCTTCCTGCACTCCGACACGCTCAAACTCTATGTGGATGACGAGGAGGAGATGCAGTGGGCCAGCGCCTACAACAATGTCAAGTTCTACCGCAAGGATATGCAGGGCGCCTGCGACTCGATGGGTTTGGTGCGCGCCGACTCCACGCTGATGATGTACTACAACCCCGTGCTCTGGAGCGACGATTATCAACTGACAGGCGACACCATTCGTTATGTGATGATTGACTCCTCCAACTCCACCATCGAACTCTGCAAGGCAGGATTCATTGTCGGCAGTCTGTACGAGGAGACCGAATTCAACCAGATCAAGGGTGTCAGCATCAAGGGCTTTGTAAAAGACAAGAAACTCTATCGGGTGGATATCGTCGGCAATGCCGAGTGTGTCTATTACCTCCAGGAGGAGGACAGCAGCCTGATAGGCATCAACACCTCCATCACCAGTGAGATGCGGGTCTTTCTCAAGGATAACAAGATAAAGCAAATCCGCTTTTATGATGCCCCTGACGGGACGGTCTATCCTGACGAGAAGTTTGAGGACAAGGACCGCCGCCTGCAGGATTTTCGCTGGCTCTCCGCTTACCGGCCCCGCAGGTTTGAGGATATTTACGTTAATCCCATTCCCCGGGAGAAGTAGGAGTCGCGATTCCTTACCTTATGATCGTCAACGTCCCGTTGTATTGGACCGTTTTGACCTTCCCTTTGTAATAGAAGCTGAAATAATAGACCCCGTCGGGCAGGTGGCTGCCGTCGAAGGCCTGCGTGCCCGGCGTGATGACGCCGTCGCGCGAGAAGGTGTCGTAGTTGTGCGCCTCATATACCTTCTTGCCCCAGCGGTCGTAGATGAACAGGTCGTTGTGGCGGTACTCGTCCGGGTCCTCGGGGTTGATGTGCGTGTTCAAGTTCTGGATGGCGAACACGTCGTTGAGGCCGTCGCCGTTGGGCGTGATGACGTTGGGGAACACCAAGTCCTGCTCAACCACCACCGTGTGGGTGATCTCGCTGTTGCAGCCTGCGGCAGTCTCAATGCTTAACGTCACGTCGTAGTCGCCCCACTGCGTGTAGGTGTGCGTGGGCGAGAAACTGCCGTCAGTGTTGCCGTCGTCAAAATCCCAAGTGATGGTGGCTCCCGACGCCATCAGCGAGTCGGAGTAGTTGATGAAGTGCACCACACCGCCGTTCTCTGACATCAACGACATCTCCGGGTCGGCGGCGAACTCCGCGATGGGCTGGAAGTTGGCCTGTATGTAGGCGGGCAGGATGACGGAATCGGTACAACCGTATGGGGATGTGACAATATAACGGAGCGTGAAGACGCCCGGCAGCGGGATTTCAAAGTCGGGATCGGGTAGGATGGAGGCGTAGGCAAGCTGTCCGTTGGCATCATATAAGTACCACTCGTAGATGCACGAGTCGCAAACCTCGTGGTTGTCAATGTGCACCGAGAGCGGCACGCATCCCTGTCGTGGCTCCGCGTCGAAGTCAATGAGCGGCTGCTCCACCGAGAAAACCTGCACTGTGTCGCGACCATAACATCGGAAAGCGCCGTTGGTGGAGGTGCCGATGACACTCACATAATAAGTGCCCTCCGCCAGGGCCAGTATGCTGGCGGTGGTGTCGCCCGTGTTCCAGAGGATATCCACATCCGCCGGCACACTGTCCAACGACAGTTCGACCATATCGCCGAAGCACAGGTAGATGTCCTCGCCCAGGTCGGGGTTCACACTCTCCACGATTTCGACATCCATCACCACGGCATCGTCCACGCCGTTGGGGTTGATGAAGATATGCTCCAGAGAATCGGAACTGGTGAAGTTGACGCCGTACCAGGTGAAGGGCAGGTCGTAAGAGCAGATGGTCGTATCCTCGAAATGGCGCACCAGCACTTGGATGGTGTCGGTGGCGCCGCAGTTGCTCAGCTTGAAGAAGGAGATGTCATCCAGCCCGAAATCGTTGCCGCCGGCATCGGTGTTCTGGTTGACGATGGAGATGGTGGCCTGCGTGTTGTTGCCGCTGTTCCACACCACATAAAAATGGAGCCAGGTGTTGGTGGCCCCGTACGTGGCCGGGGCGGAGAAGACACTCCCGATTTGCTGGCCGTTGATGCTGAACTGCAACTGGGCCCACGGGCTATTGGCCACAGTGGTGACCCAAGTGGTGAAAGCGTAGTCGGAGTTCGGCGAAACGGGGATGGTCTGCGACCAGACGACCGTGCCGGGCGAGGTGGCCCCGTTGACAATCATATAGTTGCCGTGGCCGGTGGTGTGGTCGGTGCTTCCCTGGAAATTAGAGTGGTAGGTGCTGGCATTGCTCCCCACATAGTAGGTGCCTTCCCCCCACAGGTTGGTGTTCTGGGTGTAGCTGCTTGTGAATCCCGCGCTGCCCTGCTCGAAGTCGCCGTTGCCGATGAGGTTGACGCCCGAGTCGTAGCCGGTCACGATCACGTACATCGACTGGCTGGGCGTGCAGACGGTCTGGCTGGCAGTGGTGGTGGTGAGGTTCGACGCCGGGGACCAGACATAGTAGTCAGCGCCCGTGGAAGAGAGCTGCACGCTCTCCCCTTGGTTCAGAATGGTGTCGCCCGACGAGAAAATGGTGGGCGTCGGGTTGACGGTCAGGTGCAGCGTGATGATGCTGTCGCATCCCGCAGCGTTGGGTATCGTCCGCGTGAAGGTGAGCGAGGTGCCCCCGTTCAAGCTGTCGGGCGGCAAGTTGAAGCCGTACTCCGTGTAATAATCCCCTTGGCAGGCGTTGCCATACACCGACAAATAGGTCGGGTCGGTGGTCGTCAGGGTCATCACCACGAGGCTGTCGCTGCCGTCAGATGCCGTGAGCATCGCCGATTGGGTGCCCGCCTGGAGAAACACAACGCCGTTCCAGATGTAAGGCAGCTGACTGTTGCAAATGCCCATCTGCACGTAGGTGGTGTCGGAACAAACGCGCAATACGTCAGTGGGGTAGTTGCGGGCAGAGGCCTTTCCGCTCATCATCCCTACAAATACCCCAATTAACAGGAGTGCCAAAATACCGACAACACCATTCCCGATAGTTTGTGATTGCAACTTCGACTGTCCTCCGTATAAATTATTCATATAAAATTCTTTGAAGAAAGTGTAATTTGCAAAGAAACAAAAAAAATCGTTACAATCACATATCCAATAGGGTGTAAAAATGTTCCAATACAACGATTGGAAAGTCGATATTACAGAATCTCGAAACTTCTCTTGACAAACTCGCTCAGTTTCTCGCCGGTGAGGATGTTCTGCGACAGCAGGGCAAGGTCCACCATCTGTTGGACGAGCTTGGTGCGCTTCTCATTGTCCTCCTCTGCCAGCACGCGCGAAGCGAGAGGATGGTTGCCGTTGACCACCAAGTTGTAATGATCGAAGTTGCCGTACAATCCCTGTTGGCCGGAGACCTTCTCCATATCTTTGAAACGGCGCATAAATTCGTTTTGCGTGATCATCACGGGCAGGTCGCTCTCGCTGAGGTTCTCCACCATCACCGTGAAGGTCTTGTCATCCACATTCTTGGTGAAAAACTCCTTGAGATTTTTCTGCTGGTCATCGGAGAGTTTGGCAGGTGTGGCCTCCTCTTTCTTCTCGATGAGCTTGTCGATGACATCCGCATCCACGCGCGTGAACCGCACCTTCTCGTTTTTCTGCTCCAGCATCTGGATGGCGTGCGCATCGAGGAATCCGTCCATCAGCAGCACGTCATAACCCTTCTCCTTGGCAGCGGAGATGTAGAGGTTCTGGGCATCGGCATTGGCGGCATAGAGGAAGATGACATTGTCGTTCTTGTCGGTCTGCAAGACACTCACCAGATTCTTGTACTCTTCCACCGTGTAATACTTGCCTTCCGTGTTCTTGAGCAGGTAAATGTCTTTGATCTTGTCGTAGAACTTCTCGTCCGTGAGGGAACCGTACTGCAGGAAAACCTTCAGCTCGTCCCATTTCTTCTCAAAGTCCTCGCGGTTTTCCTTGAACATCGTCTCCAACTTCTCGGCCACCTTCTTGCTGATGTAGGTGGAGATTTTCTTGACGTTGGCGTCGGATTGCAGATAGGAACGGGAGACGTTGAGCGGGATGTCGGGCGAGTCGATGACGCCGTGCAGCAGGGTCATAAACTCGGGGATGATGCCCTCCAGCTCGTCGGTGATAAAGACCTGGTTGCAGTAGAGCTGCACGCGGTTTTTCTTGAGGTCGAGCTGGTTCTTGACTTTCGGGAAATAGAGGATGCCGGTGAGGTTGAAGGGGTAGTCCACGTTGAGGTGGATTTGGAACATCGGGTCCTCGAAGTTCATCGGATAGAGTTCGTGGTAGAACTTCTTGTAGTCCTCATCGGTGAGGGAGGAAGGCGACTTCTGCCAGAGCGGGTCGGTGTCGTTGATGATGCGGGGCACCTGCACGGCTTCTTCCTTGGGTTCCTCTTTCTTCTCGTCCTTGTTTTCGTCAGAGGCGTCTTCGGGCTTGGGCTCGGGTTTGCGCCATTCGGTCTTGGTGCCGCAGAGGATGGGGATGGGCAGGAAACGGCAGTACTTGTTGAGCAGCCCCACGATTTTGTTCTCGTCGAGGAACTCGGCGGTGTCGTCGGCCACGTGCAGCACAATCTCGCTGCCGCGCTCCGTCTTGTCAATCTCTTCCAGGGTGAAGTCGGGCGAGCCGTCGCAACTCCACTTCACAGCAGGGGCGTCGCTCTTGTACGACTTGGTGAGGATATCGACGCGGTCGGCCACCATAAAGGAGGAGTAGAAGCCGAGCCCGAAATGGCCGATGATGTTGGCGGCGTCGGTGCCCTTGTATTTGGCCAGGAAATCCTCGGCGCCCGAAAAAGCGATCTGGTTGATGTATTTGTCCACCTCCTCGGCCGTCATCCCGATGCCGTGGTCGATCACGCGGATGGTCTTGTCCTCCTTGTTGACCTTTACCTCGATGGTCAGGTCGCCCAACTCGCAGTCGGCCTCGCCGAGACTGACCAGCCGCTTGATCTTCTGTGTGGCGTCCACGGCGTTCGAAATAAGTTCGCGAAGGAATATCTCATTGTCTGAATAGAGGAATTTCTTGATGACAGGGAAAATGTTTTCCGTTTGTACGTTGATTTTACCGGTTTGCATATCGTTGTTTTTTTGTTGTTTTAAAAAAAATATGTGAAAAAGCAGATTTGTCTTGCAAAATCTGTGCCAAAAGACAAGGGTGACAGAATGGCAGAGACTCGTTGAGAAAATGATGGATTTTAGGTTGACCGAGATTCAAATAAATTATGTACCTTTGCCGCCTCAAAAAAAACTCAAAAATCCGATTATAATTTTATAATATGGCAAGCAGAAGAAAAGAACTTTTCCCCAACGTTACCGATGCTGAATGGAACGATTGGAGATGGCAGGTCCGCAACAGAGTCGAGACCTTGGAAGAACTGAAAAAATACATCGATTTGACCCCGGCAGAGGAAGAGGGCGTGAAGAAGTCCCTCGCCACCCTCCGTATGGCCATCACCCCGTACTATCTGAGTCTGATCGATCCGAACAACCCGAAGTGCCCGATCCGCCGCCAGGCCATCCCGACGGCTGCCGAGGTGCACCAGTCGCCGGCCGACCTGCTCGACCCGCTGCACGAGGATGAGGACTCCCCGGTTCCGGGCCTCACCCACCGCTATCCCGACAGAGTGTTGTTCCTGATCACCGATATGTGCTCGATGTACTGCCGTCACTGCACGCGTCGCAGATTCGCCGGCCAGCACGACTGCGAGTCCACGCAGGACCGCATCCAGGCTGCCATTGACTACATCGCCCGCACCCCGCAAGTGCGCGACGTGCTCCTTTCCGGCGGTGACGCTTTGATGGTGGGCGACAAGATGCTCGAATCCATCATCCAACGCCTGCGCGCCATCCCGCACGTGGAGATTATTCGTCTCGGATCCCGTACCCCTGTGGTTTGCCCGCAGCGCATCACCGACGACTTGGTGAATATGTTGAAGAAATATCATCCGATTTGGCTTAACACACACTTCAACCACCCCAACGAGGTGACGGAAGAGTCTATGGCCGCTTGTGCCCGTCTTGCTGACGCCGGCATCCCGCTTGGCAACCAAACCGTGCTGTTGCGCGGCGTGAACGACGACACCGAGATTATGAAGCAGCTCGTACACGACCTCGTGCGTATGCGCGTGCGTCCGTACTACATCTACCAATGCGACCTCTCTATGGGTCTGGAGCATTTCCGCACGCCCGTCTCCAAGGGCATCGAGATCATCGAGAACCTTCGCGGACACACTTCCGGCTACTGCGTGCCGACCTTCGTGGTGGACGCTCCTGGCGGCGGCGGCAAGATTCCCGTGATGCCCCAGTACGTCATCTCCCAGAGCCCGCACAAGGTGATCCTCCGCAACTACGAAGGCGTCATCACCACCTACACCGAACCCGAGGATTATCAGGAGAACACCTGCAGCCCGCTGCCTGACAAGAAACACGTCGAAGGCGTGGCCTCCCTCCTCCACGGCGAACAGATGGCGTTGGAGCCCAACGAGCTGGCGAGAAAGAAACGCCACAGAAAATAGTGATCAGTGAAGAGTGATCAGTGATTAGAAAAAAGGTACGGTAGTGATTCAGCCGTACCTTTTTTTTATCTCTCTCTCCGTTCAATAACCTCCTTCAACCGATACCGGTCTCCTGTAGAGGTGCCAATGGAATTGATAAACTGGATATCATAGCCGGGCGTTTCATATCCCCAACGCTGGAAATTGCCCTTTTTGTCCACCTTTTTCACCACCTGGTCGTTATATTTGACAATCAGATATTTGGCTAACTTATCCCAGCGCTTCATCATCTTGTCGGCATAGGCAATGCTTTTCTTGTTGAGGTAGTCGCGACGGTCGGTGGGGGTCATCTTCTCAATCGCTTTGAGCACGCTGTCCTGGTCGGCGAAGTAGTAGTCCTCTAACTCACGCTGCGCTTTTCGTAGGTCACCGATCATCATTGAGTAGCGTGGATAGACCATATTCGCTACCCAGTTGTTCATCCAAAAGGCTGACTCGAACGAGAATTCCGTGCGCGGGTTGTTCTCGGGACGGAAGCAGTCGGGCACCTGCGTGATGCAGCAGTAGAGCGGTACGTAGGCCACCATATCGGCGTCGTCGCAGTTGAACCAGGTAACGCCGCCCACATCGTCGGGCAGCCACGAACGCATCTGGCAGGTCATCGTGAAGCCGCTCTGCTGTGTGGCGATGGGCCGTTCCCGGAAGTAGCTGACGCCGCTCGTGTCACGGAAGTGCATCGGCAGCGGACGGATCGGCATCCCCCACGGACCGGCAGTCATATCTGCGGTCATATCTAGCGGGGTGTTCTCGAAATGGTCGCGCATATCCTCCTGCAAATCGCGCAGAGTGAGCGGTGCATCAGGCTTGATCCAGAGCGGCAGGTGGTCGCACTTGTCGAATTCGCCGTTAAGGTACGGCAGATACTTGTCCATCTCCGCCTCATCGTAATGGTGGCGGAAGAAACTCCAGACGCGGGCATCGGCATAGCGCACATTTTCGAAATCGATGGGGCAGTAGGCGTCGCGGAAGGAGAAGTCCACATCCTTGCCGCTGAAGTAGCCCAGCTCACGCGCCAATGAGATGACGTCTTCGGCATAGACGCACTCGACTTCAGGACGATTGATGTATTGGAGGTGTTTGCTGCTAAGAGACTTGTGGGATATTTTGGGCGAAAAATTTTTTGCCCCTACGGGTTCCTGCGGGAATTGTCTGATTCTACTGAGATTGGCGTGGGCGCAGATGCAGTCATCGGGGATGCGCAGCGCCACCCAGACGGCTCCTTTCCTATCCTTTCCCTTTCCGATGATCTCCATAATCCAAGCCTCGTTCGGGTCGCAAATGGTGATGCTCTCGCCGCTGCTGTTGTAGCCGTATTCTGCCACCAGCTCGGCTATGCACTTGATGGCCTCTCGGGCAGTGGAAGAGCGTTGCAGCGCGAGCCGCATCAGCGAGAAATAGTCGAGCAACCCCTCTCGGTTTTGGAGTTCCAGCCGTCCGTCGAAGGTGGTCTCCACGATAGTCACCTGCCGCTCGTTCATCAGCCCGACCACGTTATAGGTGTACTCCACCTGCTTCACGAACTGTCCTTCGTGCACTGGTCCCCAGCCGTGGATGGCGATTTGCTCGTCGGGCGCGTGTCGTCCGGCGGGACTGTAGAACAGCGATCCGGAGAAGCCGAAGCCGTCGCAGTTGTAGGTGCACATCACGCTGCCGTCGGCAGAGGCTTTCTTGCCGACAATCAAGTTAGTGCAGGCCACGGCAGAGGTGATGGCCGTGGCGAGAAGGAGGAGGGTTGTGATGAGGGATTTCATATTGGTTTACGGTTTAGGGTTAGGGATTAAGGGTTAGGGTTAATACTTACAACTCCGCAATCATCTTATAAAACGAAGTTTGTTTGATGTAGGTGATGCATTCTTCTTTGACAAAGCCGCTTTCAACTTTGTTCGGAACAAAATAGAAAAACCAATAGTCTTCCGGCACTTCGATTTCCACATTCAAGAAAGAAATATAGTGATGCGTATTGGTATGAGTCTTCCCCTCGTTATCCACAAATTCAAACTTTTTCTCATACATTGCATTCATGGCTGTATCCAGTTCTTGGAGAAGCCCTTCCCTCCCCGACAACAGCTTTCGTACCTCTGCGAGAACTTTTGAAACATCTGTGAGACCGTCGAGGAAAACGGTTTGGAGGAGCTTTTCCAAAGCTTTGTCCGGCTGTCCTATGTGTTCGTAAATTTCAGCGTATCGCAAGGCGTTGGACACTTCGTTCCCTGCGTATGCATTGCCACAAAAATGGATATAGGGATACAACGTATCCGACAGCGCCAAATAGCGGAGCGCGGAATCCCACTTCTGCTGGATGGCATAACATTCGTAAGCCATATCGGCTCCCCGATGCCGGTAATTGGCGTAAGGGTCTGCCATAATGCCCCAATCTAGGGGATCCTTCTCGTCCGCCTCAACGGTCATCAGTTTCCGACAAGTCTTGATACACTTCCCGTACTGCTTTAACAGGAACTGGCAGTGTGCAGCATTATACAATGCTCTCGGATAGCCTTGGTCCTTCGGAAAATGTTTCACGAAGTATTGATAACCTTTCAACGCTTTGTCGTACTGTCTGGCATCATAATATCTGTTGGCCTCTTCGAAGTAGTCAACAGGCTTTTTTTGCGCAAGGGCTGTGACGGAAAGGAGCATCGCCAGCAAAAGCAACTGTAATTTCATCATTTTATGACACATTGTTAATCAGAATCGGTTTTTAAGAGGAATGCGTTACGGATCATCCGGCATTCAGCATTCATAATTCTACATTCTCAAGATGCACGCTAAGAACTTCACGTCTTTGCCGCTATGGTTGGCGATGCTGTGGCGGGCGCCGTTGCCGGTGAACATCACGTCGCCGGCGCGCATTATGGCGGTCCGGTCGTTGTCGGTGACTTCGGCCTCCCCCTCCAGGATGTAGTAGATCTCAGCATCCTCGATGTGTGGGTGCTCCTTGATCCGGCTGCCGGAAGGAAGGGTGATGATGTTGAACATCGAGGCGCGCTCCAGCATCTCCGCCGGCGTGAGGATGATGTCCTTGCTGATACGGCCTTCAATGTTGCCGCTGTTTTCAACGATTTCAATTCGGATGTCTTGCTTGTTTTTGATCATTGTGGTATGGTTTTATTGTTTATCAAGTGAATCAATCCATATTAGTGATAATCCGTGTATAAAAAATATCATTCTTTGACTCTGAATCCTATCGGATGCGATGGAGCATCTGTCGTTGATTGCCTTACTGTAGATTGCAATTCCGCCAAAGAAAAACTAACAAGTTCCAACTGCATGCTCACATCTAGATTTGTCTGTTCCTGCATTTCATTGATATCATTACTATTCAGCAAACCAGAAAGCATGGCAAGGCCCTGTTCTGTAAAGGCAAGTGACTGATAACGAGCACCTCCCCAACTTGAGGTCACAAATTGTGACCTCAAGTTGGCAGTTTCGTCATGTGTTAGTTTAAATGTGTTTATTTCTCCTTTCATGGTATGATTTATTTTCCGCGGCAAAGATATAAAATTTTTATAACATATTTATAATCAATGATTTTTAACAATTTTTAGTTAAGAAGATCAAGCATTTTCTGATTTCCAATGACTTATAGGATTATCACTGTTCACTAAAAAAAAGTATCTTCGCGGCATAAAACAAGAAACCATCCTCATGCGCAAAACCACCTTGATTCTCGCATTTTTGGCCGCCGTATGGTGCGGCAGGGCTCAATCAGGTTCGCCATTTGACTGTGACACCACCGGCATCTCCACATTTAACGCTCCTGTGAACGGAAAGCTTGTGCCCGCCGCATTGATCTATTGTTCGGAAGACAAACACACTCTCTCATACGAACTCCGCCAACCTTTTATGGAGAACGACACCCAATACATCAGGCGAAGTTATCATTTTTACAAATGCGACACCTGCAGTACGTATGACACCTGTATCTCCAGCTTCTATTGGTGTACACACTGTTTAGAACAAATATTTGGCAAATACTACGCAAACGAACCCGATTTCAGCGGGACGGAATGGTACACATTAGGGGCCGCTTATCGTTATTATAGAGAAAATTTTCCTGACCTGACCCTGACACAGAACAATCTCGGAAATATGCCCAGAAATTGGTTTGAGGTAAGAAGGTTTCAAGGCAAATATGCGGTGACCAGCGATTACCCTTACCACAAATTTTTCACAGATTCATTGGTAGTGTGTTACGGTATGGAAGCGTGGTTCAATCCGCTTCGTAAAGTAAAGGAATTGGGCACAGGGACGTATTATTATGAAGATGATTATTACGATCGTCAGATATCGGGGTTGGCAAAATCGCAGAACTGGTTGCTCCCTTCGATTATGGCAAAAGGTCTATATGTGGTAACAACGCTTCTAGCGGACGGCACACTGACGCAAGAATTGGTAACACCCGAGGAAAATTTGCAGTATTTCGATTGTATCAATTCGAAATTATGTGATTTGTGGTATTTGGATTATGACACGGTGGATTATGATGCGCACACCGATCCCGCTCTGATGGCGGAGATTCGCAACTTGCATAAATCCTTAAAAGAACAGGCTAACAAAGGAAAGAAAAAGAACGAAACCGAAGAGAATCCAAGGGAGCTGATTTTCGTGGAAGATCTTGAACTGTTCCCAGACAATGGAAATTCCCCGGCGAAAAGTTTCTCCGACACCGTGTCAGGGGAACCGCCGTTTATGTTTGCAGAAGAGATGCCGGAGTTCCCAGGAGGGGAGGATTCACTGAAAGTCTTCATAAAACGGAACCTGCAATGGCCCAATACGCCAAGTGCCAAGACTGGGATCGTGTTGGTGGAATTCATCGTTGAGAAGGACGGAACCGTCACGCATCCGACCATATCCATCTCCTTGATGCCTGAATACGACAAGGAGGCACTGCGGCTTGTTGGCCTGATGCCTAAATGGAAGCCTGCCCGCACCCAAGGAGAGTCCGTCCGCTGCTACTACAAAATGCCAGTACGCTTTACGCGATAAACGGCACGTGCTGTCACGCAAATTCGTATTGCAGGATTGCGATATTTAAGGCATCCTCCAGTTTGCAGATGGTTTCAAGGGAGAGGTTCTCCTCCCCTTTCAAAAGGCGTGATACATACTGCGGCGAGCAGCCCATTCTATAGGCGAGATCTTGCCTTGAAAGGCCTTGCTGTTTCATCGCCATTGCCACTTTGATGGCAATTTTACGGGAATACTGCAACCACCCATTTCTCTTGGCGTAACGGATTTTGTCTTCTCCCACTCGCCAATCAGAGGGCTCTTCTGTCTGATAACGGCTCAACCGAGCCACGGCCTCTTCTATTGTCATAGCGATACCTCCTTTTGATAATCAGTGAAACTGTCTTCGTCAAATACGTGCTCTTGAATTAAAAAATTCCTGACTTTTTCCATTTTTTCTAATTCCTGCGCTGCTTTTCAGCCCTTTTCACTTTGCAACCAGAGGTACAAAGGAGAGATGGAAGGGTTCACCGAGGAGGAGAAGAAGTGGGTTGAGTTCTGGAAACAGAGGCGATAAGCACCTCGTTCATCTCAATATGCACGCCAAAAACCGCACGTCCTTGCCGCTGTGGTTCGCGATGCTGTGGCGTGCGCCGTCGCCGGTGAACATCACGTCGCCGGCGCGCATAGTGGCGGTTGTGCCATTGTCGGTGACTTCGGCCTCCCCCTCCAGGATGTAGTAAATCTCCGCATCCTCGATGTGCGGATGCTCCTTGATGCGGCTCCCGGAAGGAAGGGTGATGATGTTGAACATCGAGGCACGCTCCAGCATCTCCGCGGGCGTGAGGATGATGTCCTTGTTGATCCGGCCCTCAATGTTGCCGCTGTTTTCCACGGTTTCAACCCGGATGTCTTGCTTGTTTTTGATCATTGTTGGATAGTTTTGTGGTTTTACAAAAGGTATTTATTGCATCTGGAATGTGACCGGAATCTGCATAAAGGATCGGACAGGTACACCCTTATTCCTTGCGGGGATCCACTTTGGCATAGAGGAGATGACTCGCAGAACCTCCTTGTCGCACGGGGGAAACAGTGGGGTTTTGATTGTCGCATTGCTGATGCTCCCGTCTTTCTCTACCACAAACTCCACCACAACAGTACCGCTCACGCCGTGAGCCTTTGCAACTTCCGGATAATTCACCTCTTTGGCCAAATAGGCATTCAAGGCTTCCTGTCCACCTGGAAACTCAGGCATTTGTTCCGCGAGATCAACAAGATTCTCATCATCGTCAACCGGTTTCTCTGTTTCTTCATCACGAATGACAACAGTAAAACCTTTCAGCACACGCGTGCCCACAACCGATGTGACCACCACATTGTCAAAAACGATAGTGGAGTGTCCCGGTAAATCGCGGATAAGTGCTTGCAGTTTCTCAGTCAGCATATCGCCACGGCAATCCTCATCGGCAACCACTTTTCCGCCACTTATCACGATTGCACGGAAATTGATGACTTCCCATTTGATGTCATACGGGAAATTCTCCTCCATAGTGGCCCGAATTTTCGGATAAAAAAGAAGGTCGCCACGATTTTGGTAGCCGCCTCTCGCACGGGGACCAATAACGAGAAAGGGATTGGGCACTTTGTACACAAAAAAAGTGGAACTTCCTATCTCCGTCTCTGTTTTCGAAGACTTTTTCATTACGGAGATCTTGACCTTTTTGCCAACCATTGAATCAGGTACGGTCAAGTAGGAGTCTTTAATGACGCCAACAGATGCGGTGAGAAAAACGTCCTCAGGTTTACCATCGGTTATGATGGTTAAAGGCACGGGGACTCCGGCATATACGCCAGTCTGCTTCAAAGTTTGAACACACCCGTAATGCTGAGCTTCGGCGAATTCAAAACTGAGCATAACGATAAAAGAAATCAAAAAAACGGTCACAAATGGGATAGAAGTTTTTCTCATAACAGTCTTCTTGCCTATTTTTACAATGGGGACTCCAAAATATCCTTTTTCGAGTTGCCGCCACCATAATGCGAAGTCCGTAAAACATTATGGCAGAACAGCGCTGCAAAAATAGCACAAATATCTATTATATGCTGAAAAAAAGCAAGTCACTGTTCACTAAAAAAGTGTATCTTCGCGGCAGATAACAAGCAACTGTGATGATGCGCAAAACCACCTTGATTCTCATGTTCTTAGCCATTGTGGCGTGCGGTAGAACACAGGATTTCCTTACACCTGAATCCTACGGAATATATAGCAGCGTCAAATACGGCAACGAAACCCTTTTTCGGCTAATGTTCCCGGAAGATAAAAGCGACTATGCCGTTTGGAATGTGAGAAATAAGTCTTTCTTTCTTTGTGCGCCCTCCTTTTCAGCGGAATACGCACTGGAAATTGGCAAAAACCAATTGATTTTGACCAAAGCGGACCGGAGTGTTTATATGGCTCTGAGCGAGTATTTGAGAAAAAGCGGTTACAACCCGTTGAAAGTGGTCTCTGTGGATATCGAAAAGTTGTCGGTTTCGGAAGAAACTTGCAAAATATTGTCCGAACTTTTCAATCTAGCCACGATGACGGCCACGCATATGGAGAGTAAACCGTTAGGCTTTGACGGCACCACATACTATTTCAACCACCGGAGAAAACTAGCCTCCGCCTGGGAACCGGAATATGGTCGCACCGCTCGATTGGTGCAGATGGCTGATAGTCTCTGTTATGCCGTAGAACACAAAGACACGGCCGTGCTGAACCAGCAGATGAAGAAGTGCAGCACCTTGATACGAGAGTTCAAAGAGGAGTGGCCTACACGTTTTTTCAAGCCGATTCAAGGTGTGGTCCGGCACTCGGACGAGGCCTTGTATTGTGAATTGTACTGCACCGATTGTATACACCTTGAGGTTCCCTGCGGCAATGTGTCAGACAATGACACTTGTGCCGTGGTGGCCGCCATATATTCGGACAGCCTCTCGGCTTGGTCGCGCGAGCTTTTCCTGATGTATGACCGACCAGAATATCCTACCGTAGTCATCGATAACACCCGTGATACCGCTTTCTGCGAAGCAAGGACATACTCATACTATGACCGCGTAGTACGAACTATCACTTTATCCAGCCGATTCTGGCGTCGTGAAGTGATTCTCCCTTCCGTGCAACTTCCGCCAGGAAACTACTATTTTGTGGAAGGAGAATGGCGGGAACAATAACGAAAACAACAAACATTTATTTGCGATGAAAAGATTCTTGATATTATTATTCTGCTGTTTATCAGCATTTTTCGCAACCGCCAACGACGGCGTCTTCTACGCCTCCGGCAACCAGTTGATCCCCATCACGGAGACCGACATCAGCGTGAAGAAGGAGGTGCTGACCCTCAACCGCGTGGGCGACCATATCGAGGTGACCGTCTATTACGAGTTCTTCAACCCCGTGGGCGAGAAGGAACTGCTGGTCGGGTTTGAGGCGGAGTCGCCGTACAACGGCCCTGATCCTATGGACTTTTTTCCAAAGCATCCGCATATCAGAAATTTCAAGGTTGTTGTGAACGGCCAATCATTATCTTTTGAAATCGCCCATGTGGAACGTGGTCGCTATGACGACAATGGAAATTATGTTCCTTCGAAGTATTATTCCAACGGAAAATTCCAGGACTGGACTAAAAAACAAATCGAAGATACGCTCATTGCCTGGAATTATCCCGGCAGCATGCCCGTAGATTATGTCTATCACTTCAAGGCCAAGTTCAGCCCGGGGCTGAACATCATCCAACATACCTATGACTTCGACCTGTCAAGTTCCGTGGAAGAGGCGTTCTACTTTCCCTACGTGCTGACGGCTGCCAACCGCTGGGCCAACCGTCAGATTGACGACTTCACGCTGAACATCAACCTTGGCGACCGCGAGTCTTTCCACATCTTCCCGGACTTCTTCAAAAGCGCCGGCGAGTGGCAGATTCTTGGCAAGGGAAAATACACCGTAGACTCTGCTTGGGGTATGACAGGTGGGAAAGAGACCCCAGTCTTCCACATCCAGCAGGGCGGCATCACCTTTCACAAGACCAATTTCCATCCCGAAGGGGAGTTGCGCATCAGCCAACGCCGCGATTGGTCTATCGCATCCTGGGAATGGTCTAGGGAGGATGATGATTTCACTGCTGAAAGCATTTTAGGAGCCCTCAAAGACCAATACATTCCGATTATACTTCTCGACGAACGCACGAAAGAGGAGACCTATTACACAAGATTTTCGCCCGAGCAACGTCGCATCCTCAAGAATCTGCCTTTCGCCTATCGCGGCTACAAATTCAAGGACAAAGAGTTGCAAAACTACTTCGAACACACGGATTGGTACGTTCCCAACCCCGACTACGACGGGAATATGGATGTTTTCAGCGCAGAGGAAAGGAAATGGGTGGAGTTTTGGAAATAGGAGTCGACGCTTCCAGCGTCGCATAGGGGTCGACGCTGGAAGCGTCGCACGTTATTTGATGCTGGAAGCGTCTGCTCCTAGGGTGTACTGATCAGGCCTCAAATTGCAGGGATTATGATTGATGTAGTTGACGCACGCCTCATAACTTTGCATATCACGAACAAGACGGTCAAACACATTGCGCTGCCAAACATTCCCTCTGCGCCCTAAACGTTTGTTAATGGCATTAGCGGAAAACTGTTTGACACTACCAATGGATTTAACCACCTCATCGTCACCAATAGGGGAAAGTAACAGATGTACGTGATTGGGCATAATAACGAAATGGTGGAGTCTGTAACGTTTTCCGTTATGAAAAAGCAGTGCATTCACAACGATTTCCCTGATTTCTCCCCGTTCCAAAATGCATTCACCGTAACCTTGATCAAGCCACCGGTCCACTTTTACGCGGATTTTATGGTTATACTCCTCTCGCGTCTCATTGTCCCAAGGCTCTGGATGCTCCGTCAACCATTGTTTCTTGAAAGTCAAAAGTTCTGAAAGTTTTGCCTGAGGTAGTGAATCTGCAAGACGAAAAGTAACAAACTGCACTTTATCTGTCTGATGCCAATGGGGCAGTTTGGAACCTTTGATACTGATGAACTTGTCTTTCTCCATAAACAGTAGTTGGCTATTTTCCGCATAGGAGGCGACGCTTTCAAGCGTCGCAGAATTGTTTATTATGACGCTGGAAGCGTCAGCTCCTGTTGTGACGCTGGAAGCGTCGGCCCCTGTTTTCACTCGTTTCATTTTCATATAAGATTTTATTTTAAAGTTGTTAATAAGATGTTATTAAAGTTTTAAGTTTGCAAAGATAGTTTTTTTTCTGACACTAGTTGAGGGGAAGCCTCTATTGTAAAGAATGTATGGCAGCACGTCTCTATAACGACAACAAGCTATCGCGTTGTTTTAACATAATACTATAAGGTTAACTATATTTAATAAAGTCGGAATGAAGTAGTTTCTATTATTTTCGTAACTTTGCACTATTAAATCAACCCCACTATGAGGAAACTCATTGTTGTAATATTGTGTTGTATTTCAATATCTTGTGTCAACAATCCAACAAACACGGCAAATGATATGGATAGCAAGGACACCGCTTCCGTCGCCTCCGCATCGGAAATATACCGGATTGTGCGGGAGACCCTGCTTTACTGGGATTCGGTTTCGCCAGACAACAATGTCAAGATTGTTTCCCTTCAAGTGTTCCCCGAAGATAATCCAACCGACTCGCTCCATTGGCTTATGGTGTTTCCGCTTCCTTGTTATGACGCGGCATCATCCAATGACTATTTGGAGTTTTTTGACACAAAAGTGTCCGAATTTTATTCCATCATAGACGGAAAATTGACCAATCTGGTATTAGACAGCTTTATGCTAAGTAGAAATGAATCCTCGTTGGAATTCGTTAACCCCGAATCCTTTCCCGAATATAAAAAATGTGACGGAGAATTCTATTATGATCCTTTGATTTGGTATTATTGTTTGCGAAACGACAGCTTCAAACTCCGGCACATCGGCTATTACCTCCCCGAAAAAATCCGAAAAGGGAATTTCAAAGACACCCTCCCCGAATTTCCATACCCTCTAAACTATAAACCATAAACCTTAAACTAACAAGATGGAATCCATTAAGAAAATTTTCAAAATAGGCTACGGACCGTCGAGCAGCCACACTATGGGACCGCACCGCGCGGCTGAAATCTTCAAAGAGAGAACCCCCGACGCCAACGGCTACCGCGTGACCCTCTACGGCAGTCTGGCGGCCACCGGAAAGGGGCACTTCACCGACAAGACCATCATTGACGCCTTGTCCCCGAAGCCCACCGAAATCGTCTGGAAACCCGAGATCCAACACGAGTTCCACACCAACGCTATGCTCTTCGAATCGCTCAAGGGCGAGGAGGTGACCGACCAGTGGAAGATCTACAGCATCGGCGGCGGCGAGATCGCGGACGAGCACTCCGTGATGGACCACGAAGAGCGCTATGAGGAGAACAGTATGTCGGAAATCGTGAAACTGGTGGAGAAGTACGGTATGAATTTCTGGGAATACGTGGAAAAACACGAGGATGCCGACCTTTGGGACTTCTTGGAGGAGCGTTGGAAGGTGATGCAGTCAACCATCGAGAAAGGGTTGCAGAACGACGGGGTGCTGCCTGGCGGACTGTACGTCAAGCGGAAGGCCACGCAGGATTACGTGAAGGCGCGCATCTACAAGGCCTCGCTGCAGGGCCGCTGTCTTGTGGCGGCCTACGCCCTGGCTACGGCGGAGGAGAACGCCTCGGGCGGCAAGATCGTCACTGCGCCCACTTGCGGCTCG
>JAEEGL017443514.1_pt1 | contig 40884 bp, 31 predicted proteins | sample 9134231 | NCBI WGS metagenome assembly JAEEGL01 (sample SAMN16246548, study PRJNA631951) | gut metagenome | biome: gut microbiome; feature: rumen; material: fiber-attached | host: Bos | place: Iran: Karaj | collected 2018-10
AACATACACGGCCGCGCCTTTCTTTTTATGTCAAACGAAGAAAAAGCAAGCATCAAACGTCTCGGCAAAGAAACGCTCATCTACGGCACTTCTACCGTGCTGGCGCGGCTGCTTAACTTTTGTTTGGTTCCGTTCTATACTTATTATTTGATCCCCGGCGATTACGGTATTATTGCTACTACGTTTGCTGTTATTGCCTTGGTTAATGTTGTCTTTCTGTTCGGTATGGATCAAAGTTATCTGCGCTTTGCCAGTGACGCCCACAATCCTACCGAAGTTTTCCAACATTGTTTTTACGGCGTATTGATTAACGGATCTTTCTTATCTTTATTGTTGTGGTTATTTGCCAAACCTTTTGCAACACTTATCGGTATAGGAGCTGCCCATAGCGCACTGATTCACTTGGCGGTAGGCGTACTGTTGTTAGACGTTCTCAATATGATTGCGTTTACCAAATTGCGTTTGGACCGTCGAGCTTGGTATTTCGCCGGCGTGCGCACGGCCTCTATTGTGGTAAATGTTTTGTGCAATGTACTGTTTTTGGCATACTTTCAAAAGGGAATTGCCTCTATTTTGTGGGCCAATATCTTTGCTTCTCTTACTTCGCTTGTTCTTTTATCTCCGGTTATTTACAAAGAACTTTCTGCACAGCGCCCCCAATTTAACGCTCCGCTCTTGCAAGACATGCTCCGTTTTGCCTGGCCTTTTGTTCCGTCGGGGTTAGCCAGTTTGTTTGTCAGCGTAATCGACAAACCGATTTTGGTTCACTTGGTAGGGGTCCAGCAAGTGGGAATTTATCAGGCAAACTTTAAAATCGGCGTATTTATGATGTTACTGGTTTCTATGTTTGACCAAGCCTGGCGTCCTTTCTTCTTATCTCACGCAAAAGAAGAAAACGCCAAACCGCTTTTCGCACGGGTATTGACCTGTTTTGTGGCGTTAGGCAGTTGGTTTTTATTAGGGTTGAGTTTCTTAATGCCGCCTTTTATTCAAAGCCACTTGTTGGGAAATTTTCACCTAATCGGGCCCGCTTACTGGGGCGGACTAAACATTATTCCGCTGGTCCTGTGCGGTTATTTTTTCTACGGGTTGTATGTTAATTTCATGTTAGGGCCGGTACTGACCAAAAAAACGCGCGTACTCCTGTGGATCACGTTACTAGGCGCTGTGGTGAGCATCACCACCAACCTGACGCTGGTACCGCATATCGGCATTTTGGGAGCCGGGTGGGCCGTCGCCTTAAGTTACGGAGCCATGGCCTTGGCTTTGTGGCGGTTTACCCAAAAAAATTATACGGTCCCCTACGAATATAAAAAATTAGCCGCCATTGCCTCCGTGGGCATTTTGACGGCACTATGTGCAAAATTTTTCGCTCCTGCAAGCGGAGCCAATTTAACACTTAAAATTATTTTATTAACGCTTTATCCCGTGTGGATGTGGGCTATCATTCGCCCGCTATCGCAAGCTAATCAACGTTAAATCCAACCGGATGTTCCCGTCTTGATACACCAACACATGCGGCAGTTCTTCTTCCCCTTGGGCAGAAGAAGGAGTATATTCTCCATAGGCCAAATCAGCATTATTAAATGTGGTGCTGGTACGGGCCGCATAGGGATATAAAGCGTCGGGGCGATAGAACAATTTGGTTTTGGCAGAAGTGCTCTTATACACCACCGTAACGGTTTCTTGCGACGAGCGAGAAGATTCATATACGCCCGGATTTTGCAATAACAAATTCAAAAATTGCGTAATGCGCCCACGCACCAAAGCATTGTCCACATCTTTGAACAAATAGCGGTAAGCCACGCCTTCCGGGGAAACGGTTGCTTGCAAAACCCGATATATGCCCCCGGTAAGAAGTTGCACGTCAAAATCTTCTTCCCCTATTTTTTTGATTTGTAAAACACCTTCCAGTGAATTTCCGTCTAAAGATCCAACCGCTTTGAAAGCGGCTTGGCTGTGAGTGGCAAAATAATTTACCTTTTTATAGTTACGTACGGAAGGAGGAATAGATTTCATATTCCCGGTGGCACAGGCCGTAAGCAAGAGAGCTAAAGAAAATGTTAAAATTTGTTTACGCATAAAATCTCCTTATGATATGATGGTATAAAATTATGGGAAATTCTGTCTTGTATCTTTGCACCTGTACGTTGGCAGCCGTTTTAACCGGCCTGGCTTTGCCGTTTCTTAAACGCTTTGCCGCCCCCTATTTGCTAGACACTCCCAATGCTTTAAAAAAACACACAACCCCCGTTCCGGCTATCGGGGGATGCGCAGTATTTTTCTCCACTGTTGTCACGTTGCTGTTTGTTCGCTTGGTTACCAATTTCCCCACCGGCACGTTACACAATTTACGCGGTATTTTAATGGGAGGCACGCTTATTTTCTGTTTGGGCCTTCTAGACGATTTACGCAAGCCCCAAGGCGTTCCTATGCCGCTAAAACTTTGTGTACAGGCACTAGCAGCAGCATCATTGGTTTACTATGGAGTAACGATCCAAATTTTTACCTCCGCCTGGATTGTTTTTCCTTTTACATTTCTGTGGCTTTTAACACTGACCAATGCGTTTAATTTGTTGGATATCCAAGACGGCCTTTGCGTCAGCCAGGCTATTATTTGCACAACGGGGCTTGCCTTTATTGCGTTACCTTCCGAATTTGTATACGTCAATTTTGCAGCGCTGGCACTGCTGGGGGCTTGCCTTTCTTTTTGGCCTCACAATCACGCCAAAAACAAATTTTTCTTGGGGGATAGCGGCTCTACTTTTTTGGGATTTATGATTGCGGCTCTTTCTATGGGCACCGGATACTCCCGTCATGTCTCTTCCGGTTTTTTGGCCCCGGTTTTTATTTTGGCCCTTCCGTTGTTTGATACCTTTTTTGTAAGTGTGGCACGGTTACTTAAAGGGAAAAATCCACTCAAAGGCAGCGACGATCATATCGCGCTGCGCTTACAACGGGCCGGCTGGTCCAGGCGGCGCATATTGGTTACTTTTTGTGCGGTAGGAATCGGTTGTAACCTGCTGGGTTGGATTATCACCAAAAGTTCTCTTTGCGTAACGCTTTGTTTGCTGGTAGTAGCCGGATTGTTTTTCGGTTGTGCCATGAGGCGGCTTTTGCAATGCAAGTAAAAACACTTATTTTAGGTGCCGGCCTGACCGGATTAAGTACGGCTTATCACCTGGAGCAAAACGGACAAAACGACTACTTGCTGGTAGAAAAAGAACCGGTTTGTGGAGGTTTGTGTGCCAGCACGCAGTCGCACGGTTTTACGTACGATTACGGCGGCCATTTGCTTCATTTGCATACACCGGAAGGAAAAAAACTGGTTAAAAAATTACTCAAAACCAACCTATCCCGCCTATCCAGAAACGCTTTTATCTACACTCACGGAGTACGTGTTCCCTATCCGTTCCAGGCCCATTTGGCCGCCTTACCCGCAACGGTACGAAAAGAATGTGCAACAGGCCTTTTGAACCGTCCTTCTTTTAAGACCGTTTCCACTTTTGAACAATGGTGCCTGGCTGCCTTCGGGGCAGGCATCTACGAACATTTTTTCAAACCGTACCATCAAAAAATTTGGAATTGTAATCCGGCCCAACTCACCGCTGATTGGTGTGCTCCGTTTGTACCGGTTTTGTCAGCGCAAGACATTCGCCGCAGCCTGCAAAAAACAAACCGCAAACACTATGGATACAATTCTTATTTTTATTACCCCAAGCAAGGGGGTATCGGATCATTGGCCCAAGCTTTAGCTGCCAAAATTTCACACTTGCAATTAAACAGTACCGTTACCGCAGTAGACTTAAAACGCCAAACGGCCGTCGTAAACGGTCACGTTGTTCACTATCGTTATTTGATTAACACTTTGCCGCTTAAAGATTTCACCAAGTTACTCAAAGGGCAAAATCGCTTGAAAAAGCAGGCTGATTTCTTAAAATCGGTCCCCGTTACCGTCTATCATTTGGTCATTGCACGCAAGGTACGCCCGTTTAGTTGGCTTTATTTCCCGGAAAAAGACGTTCCCTTTTATCGGGTAGGTTTACAAAGTGCTTTTTCCGCACACAATGCTCCCAAAAATTCTTCTCTCTTTTATATCGAATTGCCGGGGCTTGCCAAAAACACCCCCGCCCTCCGAAAGAAGATTTGGACCTGCCTTGTACAAAAAGGTATAATAAAACGGTCGGACCGGCCGGTTTTTTCGGCTTGGCAATCCGTAACCCATGCGTACGTAATATATGATAAAAAACGCACGCAAGTTGTTTCTTTTTTACAAAACGCCCTTGCGCAACACAGTTGCTACTGCGGCGGACGGTACGGAAGCTGGAATTATTCTTTTATGGAAAGTGCCCTTTTAGAAGGGAAATCTTTGGCACAAAAGGTAAAATAAACGTATGAAAATACTGGTATTCGGCGGGAGTTTTGATCCGGTACACAAAGGACACGTGGCCCTATTTAAGCGTGCCCTTAAACAAGTCAACCCGGATGTAGCCCACATTGTTCCGGCTTACCATTCCCCTTTCAAAGCCAAATCTCCCACTCCCTTCCGCCTGCGAATGAAAATGCTCAAAGAAGCGTTCAAAAACGCAGGATCGAACATCATTTTTGACGATTACGAACGCAAACAAGGCGGCATGACGTATTCTTACCAATTGGTCAAATATTTGAAAGAACGCTACTCCAATGCGGAAATTTATCTTTTGGTAGGAACCGATTGTTTAAACGATTTACACAACTGGAAAAACCCGCAATATATTTTTGATAATGCTACCGTAATTGCCGGTAAACGTAAAGGGTATGATGAAAACCCTGCCGCTTTTAAGCATATTTTCCTGCCGGGGTTCTTTCCCAAGCTTTCTTCCAGCCGAGTACGTGCGCATATTTGGGCCTGCGGGGAAATCCCTTCCACCGTTCCCCATGCCATTGCCCACACTATTTTCCAAAATAAACTCTACGGCCTTAACGTGCACCAATGGCTCAAAGCGCACCTCAAACCCAACCGCTATTTACATTCTAAAAATGTGGCGGAAATGGCAGCCGCTTTCAGTGATATATATGATGTAAAGGTAGAAGACGCCGTTAAAGCCGGTATTTTGCACGACGCCGGAAAGGGGTTTTCCAATCAAACGCTTATTGAATTTTGCAAAAAAAATCGCATCAAAGTGCCGTATTTTGAAGATATCTGCAAATGCGAGCCTGCCTTGCTGCACAGTTATGCTTCGTCTTGGATTGCACGCCATGAGTTTGATATCCGCAACAAAGATATTTTACAAGCCATCTCCGAGCATACCCTGGGCAGCCTGCACATGAGCACCCTTTCTAAAATTTTATTCGTGGCCGATATTTCTTCCAAAGACCGTAAATACAAAGACGCTTTCGTCATTCGCAATTTAGCTTTGCAAGATTTAGACAAGGCCCTTCTTTATGCCGCCAACCGCAAATTACTTTTTACGATCGATTCGCAAAAATGGCTTTGCCCGGTAGGAATTGCACTATGGAATCATTTGGTAAAGCAAAGAAATTAATCGGGCGCCTGTTGTTGTGGATTTCGTTACTGCTCATTGGCGTAGCCGCTTTGCAGCAGCATTCTTCCCGTTTTTTGCAAACCCTGATTAACCATCAAGACGGTCGCTTACAGGTGGCCGTATTTACCCAACCGGCAATGCAGTTTACGTATAACCCGGCCGCCAAGAAGGCTGCCGCCCAGGTCAGTGCACAAAACTGCTCGCTCAACCGCAAAGAGAATTGCTTTAACGGTCAGTTTGATCGCTTTTTTGTACCGGCCCAACAAGAACAAGACGCTTTTTGGGAAGGGTTTCAATCAGCACTCTCCTCTTGGAGATTTAACCCGTTGCTTACCCTTAAAATCGCCTGGACCTACCTTACAGCCCGCCATGATAAGCGGACCGACCTGTCGCTGGCGGAGTTTTTCCTGCTCACCCAGCATTTGGCCGCCCTGGATATTACCGATTTTGCTATTAAATACCCCGAAGTACAAAGCAAAAAGAAAAAATCGTCTAAAACGCCCCCTCCCGCGGAAGTATCTGCGGAGGAATTGGTAGCGGCAGATACAGACGAAACCCGCCCGTTAGTAGTAGAAATTTTTAATGCTTCCGGCCGTAAAGGTTTAGCCTCTGATCTGACGCAGTATTTGCGAGAACAAAACAATAAGGGCCGCCTGCGGGTAGATGTCCTTCAGTACGATAATTATCCCTCTCTGCAGAAAACATCCACTATCATCAGCTACACCGGGCGCTTAATGCAAGCTACCCAGTTAAGCCGGGCCATCGGGATTTCCAGCGCAATCAAATCCGAAACGTCCGCCACGGACATCTGTGATGCCCGTATTATTCTGGGGAAAGATTTTCAAATGCCCCTTTAACCCTTAAAAAATGCTAGACTAGAGTAAGATAGACAAAACAGAGGTTTTTATGAATACAAAAGAATTGGTATGTTACGCTGCCCGCTTGGCAGATGAAAAAAAAGCCGAAAATGTAAAAGTGATAGACTTATGCGGTCTGTCCTCCCTGTGTGATTTTATTTTAATTGCCACGGCTACTTCCAAACCCCATTTAGAAGCCGTAGAAGAAGAAATCAGCAAAAAATTAAAAGAAGAAGGTTACTATAAATCCAACCGCGACGGTGGCGAAAGTTACCAGTGGCGCGTAAGCGATTACGGCGGTTTCCTGGTTCATTTGATGACCCAAGAAGCACGCGATTTTTATATGCTCGACAAAATTTTTAGCTTCGGCAAAGAAATTCCCTTCTTAAAACCGGTCAAGAAAACCGTTAAAAAAGCGGTTAAAAAAACCACCAAAAAAGCAGTTGCCCCGAAAGTTTCGAAAACTGCCGCCGGCAAAAAGACTGCTAAAAAATCTACCTCTAAAAAAGGGGCCGCTAAAAAGGCAACGGCCAAAAAAGCAGCCTCTAAAAAGACAACCAAAAAGAAATAATTATGTTAGAAAGACTCAAGCAAGAAATTACGCTCAAACTCAAAAGTGCGGAAGCTTTTAAGGGCTATGATTTGCCCGAAGTAGAATTTTCCGCCGCGCCCGCTCATACCGAGGCAGACATCTCTTTGGTATGGGCCATGGCTGCCGCCAAAAAATTGCGCAAAAACCCTTTGGAAATTGCCAAACAGGCCTGCCAAATCTTACGCGAAATAACCGAAATCAAAGACGCACAAGCCAAAGCGCCGGGGTTTATCAACCTCACGCTGGAAGATAATTTTATCATCTCCACCGCTTCGGACCGCCGCATTAAAAGCAGCGAAGCCGAAGGCACTAAACACAGCATTTTAATTGAATTTGTCTCTGCCAACCCCACCGGGCCCTTGCATGTAGCCAGCGGCCGCGGTGCCAGTTTAGGGGACAGTTTGGTAAAAATTCACCGCGCACTGGGGTATAGTTGCGACAGTGAATATTACGTCAATGATGCCGGTAATCAGGCAGAACTTCTGGCAGTCAGCCTCAAGGCCCGCAAAGAAGGCAAAGAACCGCCGGAAAACGGTTACCACGGTTCTTATCTGATTGATTTGGCCAAACGCATTCCGGCCGATTTGCCCGAAAAAGAATATGGGCGTTGGGCCATGGAAGAATTGATTAAAACCCAGCAACAAGACATGAAAGATTTTCATGTAGATTTTACGCGTTGGTTCCGCGAATCGGATTTGCACAAAGCCAAAGCCCCTCAGCAAGCCTTGGAATTTTTAAAGAAAAAAGGATTGGCTTACGAAAAAGAAGGAGCCATTTGGTTCGGTTCTACGCAAGACCAGGAAGCCCAAGACGACAAAGACCGCGTGTTGGTACGTAAAGACGGACGTCCAACGTATTTTATGGCCGATATTGCTTACCATAAAAACAAGTATGACCGCGGCTACGCAACGCTGATTGACATTTTAGGGGCGGATCACCACGGTTACGTGCCCCGCATGAAAGCAGCGGTAAAAGCCCTGGGGCACGAAGAAAAATCTTTCGTACCGATTATCCACCAATTGGTTCATTTAACCGAGCACGGCGAACAGGTAAAAATGTCTAAACGGGCCGGCCATTTTATTACATTGCGCGAACTGATGAATGATGTGGGAACGGATGTATGCCGGTTCTTCTTTGCCAGCCGTACTCCTAATGCCCACATGCTTTTTGATATGGACCTTGCCAAAAAACGCACGAACGAAAATCCTGTTTTCTACGTGCAATATGTCCATGCGCGCATTCACTCCATTTCACAAGCTGCTCAAGAAAAAGGCATTACGGCCGCCACTTCTGTTTCGAGCGATTTAGCTCCGCAGGAACGTGCGCTCTTATTAAAACTGGTATGGTTTAAGCCCGTATTGCAAAACTGCGTGCGCGATTTAAGCCCCCACCATTTAACCACTTATCTGGTAGAATTGGCCGGGCTCTTCCACGCCTTCTATGATAACTGCCGTGTATTGGATGAGAATAACTTGAAAGTCACCCAATCGCGTCTGTTTATTTGTGAGCGCGTAGCCGAACGCATTAAGAAAGGACTGGAATTTATCGGTGTATCGGCACCGGACAAAATGTAAGAATAAATATAAAAAAGTGGCGGTACTTTAGCGGTACCGCCGCTTTTTTTGTAAAAAATAGAAGGGGCCTTTTCCCTTAAAATTTTATTCTTTGGTTCCGGCCGCTTTTAACAGTTGCACAATTTCGTCAAACCCGTTGTTTTGGGCCATCTTCAGGGCACTGAGCCCGCTGGGGTTGCCGTTAATCAAATGGGGGGTGGTTTACGTCAGCTCCGGCTTGCACCAACAGTTGGACCAGCTCGCTGTTGCCCAACAAGGAAGACATCATCAACGGCGTGAGCCCCGTGGGGCCCACCGCATTTACATTGGCTTTGGCTTGCAAAAGGGCTTTGGCACTTTTTATATCTTGCGAAGTGCAGGCAAACAATAAGGCCGGGCCTACCCCGGAAATTTCCGTATTGGGGTTGGCACCTTGCTCCAACAATTTCTTTACTTGGGCCGCATCTCCCGCTTGCAAAGCTTCCTCTAACGTTTGGGCCGGTGTAGCGGCCGATATCTCTTCTGCTTTCACACCGTTTGATTTTATTTTTATGCCACACTTTTGAAAAAACTCGTTGCAGACGACCTCAAAATAGGAAGATAAGAAAACAAAAATCTTCATTATTAGTTATATCAAATCTGATAAAAAAAGAGAAACGCTTTTTGGTACAATTTTAGAAACGGAGGGTTTATGAAAAAATTAACTGTTTTATTTTCTCTTTTATTCTTGGGCATGTTTGCCTACTCACAAGATTTATCCAAAGCTGAAAAATTATTTGATAAAGGGGACTTTAGTGCCGCCCTGCCTTTGTACCAACAATTAGCCCAATCTTCCGACGAAAAAACGCACTTGCAAGCGCAGTTGCGTGTGGCGGCCTGCCAATACGGTCTGGGGGAATACCTCAATGCTGCCAAAACCATGCTTTCGTATCCCTTGCCTTCAAAAGATGATTGGAAAGCCCGCTTTTTACTTTACCGCATTCAAACTTCCCAACAAGCTTCCGGTATTTACCGTCCTATATTAGAAAAGCGCGAAATTGCTTCTGCCCAAGCCGCCCAAGACCCCGAGTATTGGACTTCCGCCCAATGGAAAGACCGCATCCAACAAGATTACGAAGATTTATGGACGTTGAAAAACACATTGATTCAACTGCCTACTGCTGCAGAGACGCTGATTCTTAATACCAAAGATACAGATCTGCAACGGATCCCCACTTTGTTTGATTTTACTGTACAAAATTGGCTGGAAGACCTCTCAGACACCCCTTCCGTTTCCCCCTCTCCGCGTTTGTACCTAAACGGATACGCTAGCGTACATCCCACCGCCAAAGAAAAAGCCGAAAAACGCGCTTCTATTTTGCAAACCGCCTATACGATAGGTGGAAAGAACCGTCAAAATGCGCAGGTATTTTGGCAAACGGACTATATTTTATTACCTTTCACGCACGAAGATTACTTCACTTTTTCAAACAAAGAAAAAGCCGTTGCCAACGCTATTGAACAATTACGCACGTTAGCACAGCCCAAAAAATCGCTCAAATTACAAGGCTCCCACAACGCCACTGCTTACGGTCGTTCGTATGCATTATTCCAAGCGGCCGAATTGGCCTATCGTCAAGATTTACGCACCCAAGCTTTACAATTGTGTCAATCCGCACAAACGCTCCCTCGTTCTTATTACACGGACCGTTGCAAAGAACTGGCGCAAGATATTACCCGCCCGACGTTTTCTTTCAGTACGTTACCACCGGCGATTGTTCCCAATAAGCCCTTATTACCGGCCAGTGCACGTAATATTGAACGGATTTACGGGCGGATCTATCCGGTTACAATAGACGATTTGAAAAAATTTTACAACGAAAGCCGTTATAACCGAAACGATAACAGTTGGTCGTTTCTTTCCCAGCTCAGCAGCAAAACTATAGAGACTCTTCTTTCCGGCACGCGCACATACACACCGTTTTCGCAAAATATTTCCTATCAAAAAGCATATTTTGATGAAAAAATTACGCTCTCACTTCCGGCGCTGTCTCATGGCTTTTATATAGTACTTGCCAGTGCCCAACGCAATTTTAATCCGCAGGAAAGTGCCGTTTACGGTATCGTAATTAACAGTTCCGATTTGGCCGTCTTTACAACGGCCGCCATTGCGGACCGGCCGGACCTATATACCTGGACGCTTTCCTCCACTCCGCACACTTATAACCCGGATGTGTTCCATTTTTATACCGTAGATTTAAAAACGGGGCAAGCCGTACCGGGTGCTTCTTTAGACGTGCGCACCGGCTACAATGGTTCTCATACCAAGCTTTCCACCAACAACCAAGGGTATGCGGCCCTCGCGCGCTCCATCACGACCGGAGCCAACAACAGCAGTTCTTACTTTGTAGAACCGTTGGCCCACGCAAAAGACAGTTATGCCTACACTTCCGGGCAAGTGCATTTTAGTTTTTACAATTCCGTTCCCGTTACGCTTTTTGCGCAAACAGACCGCGCTATTTACCGACCCGGACAGAAAGTGCAACTCTCCGTTCAAGCCTTTCAAAAAGTAGTGCGCGGAACGGAAGTCCTGCCCCGCACACCGCTTTCTTTGAAAGTACGCAACGCCGCCGGGGATACTATCTTTACCACTTCACTGACCACCAACGACATGGGTACCGCTCAAACCCAATTTACGTTGCCCGATAATAACCCTATGTTGGGCTATTTCCATGTGGAAGTAAACACCTCCCTTCAAAATAAAACATACACCGGGCACCATTCCTTCCAAGTAGAAGAATATAAGCGCCCCGATTATGAGATCACCCTAGATGACCCGCAAACTCCGCTTGCTTACGGCAAACAAACTGCCGTTACCGGTACCGCCCGTTATTATGTGGGGACCCCATTACAAAACGCCACCGTTCACTACACTGTAACGCGCCAAGACTACGTTCCACCTTTTTATTGGTGGTACTACCGCCCCTATACCGAGCCGCGCACCGTAGCCCAAGGGCAAACCCGCACCGACAGCAACGGCTCGTTCCGCGTGCCGTTTACTCCTACCCTTACTGCAAAAGACGAATCGTTTGCGCTGTACCGTGTACATGCGGAAGTATTAGACGATTCCGGCCGGGCGATTGAAACAACCCACTCCTATAAAGTAAGTTTGCGCCCACACCTATTCAAAGTAACTTTTGCACAAGGTTTTTATGATGCGGCTACTCCCATTTCTCAACTGGCTCAGTTGGATTTAACCGATACCCAGGGCAAGAGCACCGACGGTAAAATAGCGGTACGGGTGAGCAAACTGGTAGCACAAACACAAGCCCCTCAAGAAGAGCAAAACACTTTCCGTTCCCGTCAGGAAATGACGCTAGAAAAATGGTATGCGGATGCTCCGGAAGAAAAATCTGTATTCTCCAAAGATATTTCTTTTGCCAAACCCGGCGCCCAAACTTTATCCCTCCCCGCTCTGGAAGAAGGCGTATACCGTTTGCGTTTAAGAAGCCCACAGGCCGACGAACAAAATTTAGTTTTTGTAGTAGTCAAAGATGGTAAAACCTTATCCTTGCCCGACGTAGCCCTGGTGCAACACAAAACGTATTACCCCGGTGAAACTGCCCGCTTGCTGGTAGGTTCGCACCGGTTACCGGGTACGTTATTTACCCAATTCTACACGCAGGGCCAATTCCTATTGGCTCAAGAACGTCATCCGGGCGGTGTGCGCGTGATAGAACGATCCATTACCCAGCAAGACCGCGGCGGCGTGGCTCTGCGTTGGTTCGGTGCGGGCAATTATGAATTTCACTCCGCCACTGCACTAATAGAAGTTCCGTTTGACAACAAAGAATTGACCGTTTCTGTGGATGCCCCCGCAACCATTTTGCCCGGACAAGAAGTGAAATGGACTGTCTCCGCGCAAGACTCTGCCCACCGCCCCGTTAACGGACAAGCCAGCTTAAGCGTGTATGATAAATCATTGGATTATTATGTTGCCAAGGAGTTTCCATTTTCTCTCTCCACGTTTTTCCATTCCAATGCCCAGCAGGGACAATTTGCCCACAGCCGTCAGTCCGGTTACACGTATACGCATTTCTTGCATAACGAAAAAACCGATTGGTTATCTCTCCTTCCTTTGCCGTCTCTAAACCTGGTTATGAGCCGGCACATGTACGGCAGTAAAATGATGATGGCGCGCGCGGCCGGAGCTCCTAAAATGATGGCCCTAGAGGCCAATATGGCGGCCGATTTTGAGGACGCTGCTTTTGCGGAAGCCGCAGTTATGGATGACGTAAAAAGCTCGCAAGACAGTGCCTCTACCGGCGCAGCGGAAGAACCGGAAGCAGATTCCTTGCGTACCGATTTTGCGGAAACGGCTTACTTCAACACATTGCTGCCCGTCACAAACGGCAAAGCTACGGCTTCTTTCAAATTTCCGGACAGCCTAACCACTTGGAACGTAATGGGTTATGTGCTTACCCCCCAAACCGACATGGGCACCTTTAACGTACAGACCATTTCCCGCAAAGATTTTATGGTACGTTTGCAATTGCCGCGTTTCTACCGCGAAGGTGACCACGGTGTTTTCCAAGCGGCGGTAACTAATTTGACTTCCAAAAAAATTACTGTTCCCGTTACACTTACGGTACGTAAACAGGGCACACCGGTCCATAAAGATTTTGGGCTGACCGTTCTAACCAAAGCGGTAACCGTTCCGCCACAGGAAACAATTTTTGCTACCTGGAATATCAACGTACCCCATGCGCCGGATGTGTACCAATTAACGGCGTCTGCCAAATCTTTCCAAACCAGCGACGGGGAACAAAAAGACTTTTTGGTACTGCCCGGCACCACACGCTTGTTGGCCACAGCCCATAGTGCCTTGAAAAACGGGAACAATACATTGACCTTAACCGAATTGGAAAACAACCCGTCTTTCACACCGGAAGTAGCCTCTTTGCAACTCCACCCCAGTTTGGCACTGTCGGTGCTCAATTCCATGCCCAATATACTGATGACCCCGTACAAAGATTTGGTTTCCTCGCTTAACCGTTACGTACCGTTGGCAGTGGTACACCAATTCTATACTACGTATCCGCAACTCAAACAAGCGGTAAAAAAATTACCCAAACGTACCGGCTTAACGGCTCCGTGGAACGAAAAAGATCCGTTGCGTTTAACATTGCTGGAACAAACTCCCTGGACTTACCAAGCCCGCGGACGCCAGCAAAACACCGCCGATTTAATTGATTTGTTCAATGATAAAATCGTCACGTCCAAATTGGAAAACGAACGAAAACAAATTCAACGTTTCCAAAATTCCAGCGGTGCATTTACATGGTTTGTAGGCGGGCCGGATGATGATTACTTGACGCTTTACGCACTGGAAGCTTTTGCCCAAGCGCTACACTACGGCGCCCCGATTCCGGAAGCAGAGGCCAAAAAAGCCTTCCAATATATTGTGCCCCGCATTGAAAAATACCTCAAAGAAGATAAGGAAGGTTCGGAACGGACGGTTTCTTTTGCCCTTTATGCGGCGTATGTTCTTTCGTCATTCCCGCCTTCTTGGCCGCAATATCAACAAGCCAAACCCTACATCAAAAAATGGGCAGACTATGCAGATACCCAGTCCCGCCACATGACGGCCCTGGGCCAAACGTATGCAGCGGCGGTGTACCACCGTTTAGGAGATGATGTGTTGGCCAACACCTATTTGGACAAAGTCCTCTCCCGCATGAAAACCAACGAACTGACCGGTGCCTATTTTGCACCGGAAGCACAGAGTTGGGTATGGTACCGCGATACCCTTTCCACCCAAACGCTTACCTTGCGCACGTTGTTGGAAATTCGCCCCAACTCCGATAAAATAGACCCCATGCTCCAATGGCTGCTGTTCAACCGCCAAGCCAACGAATGGCACTCCTCCAAGGATGCCGCCCAAGCAGTATTTACCATCATGGACGTTATGCAGGCAAAAGGCACCTTAACCGCCCCCAGCACTTACACACTCAGTTGGGCCGGTAAACGCCGTCAGCTCACGTTTGAACCGTTGGATTGGACCCAGGATTTACAGTGGGTTAAAAAGGACCAGGAAATTTCAACGGCTGATTACAAAGCCACCATTTCCAAACAAGGCAAAACAACCGATTTTGCCTCCCTGGCCGTGGTGTATCGCTCGGCCCAAGCACAAGCCTCTCCCAAAGGGGTAATCAATGTTTCGCGCCAATACTTTGTACGGTTTACCGAAAACGGTACCGAGAAATTACGCCCGGTGGAAGAAGGCGGCACCGTAAAAGTAGGAGATGAAGTAGAGGTCCACTTGACCCTCACCACGGATAGTGCCTTTGAGTACGTCTTATTGGATGACCCCAAACCCGCCGGATTTGAAAGTGAAGATTTACTGAGCCAATGGACTTGGGACCAGTTGTCTTTTTACCGGGAAATACGGGACGCACAAACCCGCTTCTTTATCCACCGCTTGCCGGCCGGGAAAGTAACATTACGTTATGTATTACGCCCTACCGTACCCGGGGAGATGCACGTATTACCCGCCCAACTGCAAAGCATGTATGCACCGCAGTACGGGGCCCATACACAAAGCACGCACTTGCGTGTAACGTTGTAGTATTTTTTACCAAACGGGGCCGGTTAAAAAATTGGTCTCGTTTGGTTTGAAATATACTATAATGAGAAAAGGAAAACTATGGCAGAAAATTTTACTATTTACGCTCCGATTGACGGAGAATTGATCTCTCTTACCCACGTGCCGGATCCGGTATTCAGCGAACGAATGCTGGGAGACGGTATTGCAATTGACCCTATCGGGGACACAATCGTCGCCCCTTTCGACGGGGAAATTATCAATTTCAACCCGGCCCTGCATGCTTTCACCATTGCCAAAGACGGCGTGGAACTTCTTATTCACGTAGGGGTTGAAACGGTCATGCTCAACGGGGAAGGGTTTGCCCCCTTGGTGGCGCAAGGAGATAAAGTAGTAAAAGGACAACCGTTATTGCAATTTCACCCTACTTTCTTATCCCAGCGGTTATCGTGTGCCTATGTACTGCTGGTGGTCACTTCCCCGGCCGGAGCCTTACTGGTCAACCGTGCACCGGAAGGCCACACCGCTACCGGAACACCCTTGTTTCAAGTGCTGTTGCAAAAAGAAACATCTTCCGCTGCGGACAATACCGTACAAAAATCTACTTCCGTTTTGGCCAATGTACGGCTCTATGATAACCCGGAACAACTTGTTTCCATTCACATAGCTAACGGAAAAATTGAAAAAATTGTTCCCACCCAAGAATCCTGCCCCGGCCAATTAGACGGTAAAGGCAACTATGTGTTGCCAGGGCTCATTGATTTACACATTCACGGATTCGGCGGTTTCGGGCCGGAAATAGGCACGCAAGAAAGTTTGTTGCGCATGTCACAAGTATTATTGGAACAGGGGGTTACGTCTTTCTGTCCCACTTTGTATTGCGGGCAACCGGCAGACATGGAAAATTTACTGCGCACTTTATCTCCTGTAGTAGGAACGGAAAAAGGTGCCCGCATTTTAGGCTTTCATTTAGAGGGGCCGTTCATCTCTCCCCAAAAACCGGGCGTCATGAAACCGCAAGATATTGCCCCGGCCAGTTTGGAAACGTTTGAACGTCTTTATCAAGCCGCCCAGGGCAAAATTGCTTCCATGACTTTCGCTCCGGAAGTGGCCGGTATCGAACCGGTGGTTAATTTCTGCAAGGAAAAGGGCATTTTACTTCAAGCCGGGCACACCAACGCTACGTACGAAGAAATGCTGCAAGCTAAATCTTGGGGCGTGCATCATGTAACACATTTTTGCAACGCCATGAGCCCCTTGCACCACCGTGCACCCGGCGCAGTAGGGGCCGCCTTGATGGATAATAATTTTTCATGTGAAATTATTGCCGACGGCGTACACGTTCATCCGGCGATTATTTCCTTTTTACGTCGCGTAAAATCGTCCCGAAAAATTGTTTTGGTAACAGACGCACTGTTGCCTACCGGGCAACCGGAACCTCCTTTCTACGCCAACCGCGAAGAAGTTATTTTAGAAGGCGGCGTATGGCGCCGCAAAGCAGACCACGTGATTGCCGGCTCTGCGTTGACTATGTTGCAAGGAGTAAAAAATTTAATGGCGTGGGGATATTCACTCGAAGACGCCGTTGCCTGTGCCAGCACGAACCCGGCCCGTTTGTTGGGATTAAATGACCGCGGAATGATAAAAGAAGGAGCGTGCGCCGATTTGATTTTGCTGGATAAAAATTTGAATCTTAAAAAAGTATTTCGCGGATAAGGTTGTACAATATGGGCCTGGAAGAAATCGAACAAAAAGATTATTTCTCTATCGGTGATGTAAAGCGCATTACCGGCGTGCCGGAGTATTCCGTACGCTACTGGGAAAGTGAATTTAATCTCATTCGTCCGATCCGTCTGGAAAGCGGACACCGCCGATACACCAAAGAAGATGTCTATACCATTTTAAAAATCAAAGATTTAATTTACAAACACAAACTTACGTTGGAAGGCGCCAAAAAGCAACTCAATAAATATCAATTCCCTTCTCAAAACAAATCAGCAACAACGGCCCGTACGGACGTAAAACTGCTGACCGAAATAAAAGAAACGCTGGAAGATTTACTAAAAGAATGATATAATAGTTGGGTAGCCCTTGCTACGGTGTACTACGGGGAGTGGCTCAGAGGTAGAGCGCTCGCTTGGGGTGCGAGAGATCGCGGGTTCGATTCCCGCCTTCCCGACCATTTATTTTGATAGGTCCGGGTTTAGCCGGGGCCGTTTTACGGGGCGTAGCGCAGATGGTAGCGCGCACGGTTCGGGACCGTGAGGTCGCTGGTTCAAATCCAGTCGCCCCGATTTTACAAGACAAAAACCACCGCAAGGTGGTTTTTGTTTTGGAAAAAACTACACAAACTGCTTGGGGCTTCCCTAGGTCTTATGGCCTAAGAGCATTTAGGCCCTAAGACCCTTGTCCGCCGTCATTAAATCCCTTACAATATAAGCATGAGAATGCGAAACATCATTTTAATTTTAGGATTTATCCTTTCCATCCCCACCTTATCCCAAGGACAACCTTTTGGCGAACTTCTTCCCAGGATCCAAAAAGCGGCTTTCGATTCGGCCCGAGGAACCGGACTCCTATTGCAGCGGACAAACACCTCTTATATTAAAGCCCGTCAGGCACTATATACAATACGTCCCATTATTTTAACCCCCGGTCCACGTTATGGTGAACTGATCCGCCCAGTGGCCCTTCCGGTACACACCATAACACCCCACTTACATTTTGAAAATCCTACTGCGGTTTATCCAGGGATTCCGTTCTTAACATCTGATGAACAAGTTGAACAATATCTTATATCTAGAAATAACCGCGCCATCTTCAATGAATTAAAACACTTAGCCGATCACTCGGAAAAAATAGCCAACCATATGTCCACCTTTAGACAAGAAATCGCCCGTTGCGAACAACCGACTCAACAAATCCCCTGGATGGTAAATCGTATTGATCCCAATATTAATTATTTATTTGTGGGAGAGATGCATAACGTCCCGGAAGTCCGCCGCTCTATGGCCCAGTTACTACAAGGGTTACGCCAGAGATTTCCCAAACGTGAAATTATCGTATTTACAGAATTATTAACCAGTCATATTTCAACAGAAGAAATATGGAAATCCGCCATACTACAACCCACTCCCGAAGATCGAATGGAACTTGTCAAACAATTTGAAAAACTGGGAGAATACCATTTAGGACGTGATGTATGGGAAACAATACAATCTAACCGAATAGAAGTAGTGGGATTGGAACCTAGTTTCGTGTGGGATAATTCCAATGCCACTTTGATAGCGGAAGATCCCCAGGACGGCCAAAACCTAATGTTGTGGTGGACGGATGAAGGGTCTCGTCTGCGCCATATGCATTGGGAACAACGTATCAATGAGTGGCGTCAACAACATCCTAATGCTTTATTCGTAATTCATGGAGGAGCCGAGCATTTTTCGTATTTCAGTTCATCGGCTATTTCTACCCATTTCCCACGTGAACAACGGCTTACCGTCAATCTTTTCCCTCAAAAAGTACTCATGCAAGACGCAGCAGGAAACCACGTTGAAGTAAAAGACAACCTCGGTTGGTTTGCGGAAATTACCCAAAATCAATTTCCACAAAATACGTTATATTGGCAAACGGAAAAATCTGCTTCACTCTCGGGATTTGATTATCAACTTAGAGTCCCCCCTCTACGATAATAGGCCCAGTAGATAAATATGTCTTTTGGACCTGGTTTTTTGAACGGAGGATTACTATACTAAAATTAAGAATACATAAAAGGGGGAAGGGTATGACTAGGCCATTACGTTTATTATTCATTTGCATGTGTTATTGCGTTGCCGTTACTTCCTCCTGGGCACAAACGGTCAGGGAAATTATTGTTGCCGATGCGGGAGCGGTTTCTCATGTGCCGCAAGCAGTCACAACCACCGGCGCTATTACCCAACAAGGCACGCAAGCCGTGGAGAGGCTGTCCTTAAAATAAATCAAGTCATCACTTCGGAGAATGAGATTTTCGAAGAAATGGCTAATAAAGAACCGGCCGGGGCCGTTTTACGGGGCGTAGCGCAGATGGTAGCGCGCACGGTTCGGGACCGTGAGGTCGCTGGTTCAAATCCAGTCGCCCCGACCATTTAACATAAGAAATCCGCTGAAAGGCGGATTTTTTATTTTTAGCAACCGGTGTCAGAGCTACCAATACCTGGCCTACGTTAAGATTTGGGAACCGGCACAAATTTTTATTTTGGAAAAGGAGATTAAATGATACAATAAGGGCTGTAGAAAGGGAGGAAAATTATGTCGCTTGCCAAAAAAACAACTTCTTGGGTTAAAGAAGGACTCATCACCCAAGAACAGCAACAAAATATTTTAAGTTTTGAACGAAAACACTCCAATCATTTCTTTTGGAATGCTGCATTTATCATTGCAGGCTCTCTAATTGGATTGGGTATTTGTTTATTGATTGCCGCCAATTGGAAAGTCTTACCGAACGCCGTAAAACTGGTGGGAGATTTTATTTTATTAGGTGGTTTTTTCTACGCCGCGTATTGGAGCATACAAAACAAACGCAGCGGTTTAAGAGAATTGTTCCTTATTTTATCTTTCGTGGGGATTGCCGCAACGATCGGTTTAATCGGTCAGGTATTCCAACTTTCCGGCGGATGGCAAAAATTTGCTTGGGGTTGGGTATTGTTAAGCTCCCCGTTTGTCTTCGTTAGCCGCAACAAATGGTTGGGTATGGTTTGGTTCGGATTGCTGGTCAGTGCCCTGCCGGAGGTTTGGCTGGAAACAATCAGTGATTGGACATGGCACTTCAGCCTAAACAGCGTGTTGTTCTACGCCCTGGTTTATATATTCCATCTGCTGGCCTTGAAATGGGATGAACGCATTCATCAGCATTGTATCATGGCCGAGGCTATAGCACTATTTTTAATATGGAACACTTACTTCTATATATTTTTTACTGCGGCAGACTGGACTTTGAATCACCATAACTTCTGGGCCTATCTGCTTGTGTTTGGCTTTTTTGCCATGCGTATGTACACAGCTATGCGCCAGCAAAACCTTGTTTCCTTCAAACGCAATGCGATTCTAACGGAAATTTATATCTTTCTTATTTTCGCATGCAAAATGCACAACTTGTGGCTCTCAGGCCTGGGATTTATCGGCGGAGGTTTACTGATTCTGCTTTTGATATGGGCCTTACGCAAAACGACGCACTATATTAAACAAATGGATACCTTCAAATGAAAAAAAATATATTAATAATTGCTTTTATTTTACCTTGGATTTGCTTGGCAAGTTGGGCCGTATACTTAGCCTGCGCACGGGCCACCGGCACCGAAATTGTATTGCCTGTAATGGGCTATGACCCGCGTGATTTATTTTCCGGGCGCTACATTGCCTATCAAATCGATTGGAAACGGGCCGACTGTTCCCCCTTCCCGGGTGGCACTTGCCCGGAAGATAATTTTTGTAACACCTCCCGTTTCTGGAAGCAGTTTTCCTGGCGACGCAACCAATGCCGTTTTTACATACCCGAACAAGAGGCAGACGAGTTGGATAAACTTTTTCGTTTACGCAATGAAGACACGTTGCGTTTTGAAGTGGTATATTCCTATCGTCCGGGGCATGAACCGTTGGCTAAAGAGTTGCGGATTAACGGTTTAAATTGGCCGGAGTATTTAAAACAAAATCCTCCCAAACAGGAGGAACACGCCGGTAAGGTTAGACTTTCCAAATAAAAGCATCTGTTACAGGTAAAATTCATGAAAAAAAGATACGGAACCGGAAAATATCCCTTCCGGCCTTCCGGATTCCTGGCAGTTATTCTTGCAAAGGATAGATGCATTCAACGCAGAGCGTTACGAAGATGCCCGTAATTTTTTCAATCAAGCCTTAGAGGCAGACCCTTCCTTACAAGACGCAAGCTTTGCACTTCAAAGACTGGACAAAATGGGAAAATAACCGTCTCCAATAGTTTTCTTTACAAAAAAAAACGCCCCGGGTAACCCCGGGGAGTTTTATTTTTTTCACATCTACTATTTACAAGTTAGAGAAAAGAATCGTAATCTTTCCGTATGTACCGGGCAAATCTGGCCAGTTTTTCCGCTTGTGAAAAATTGTCATATTGTAATTTTCTGGCAACTTCCATAATCACATTGGCTAACGGGCCCAAGTCCTTGCCTTCCGCAGAAAATTTATACGATGCCAACCAAGCCCCAAATAATTGGGCCACTTCTTTATCGTAGTTTTTCAGATTCGCATAATAATCGCTTAACATCTGCAAGTCATCGGCTACTTCCTGCGGCACAGAAAAATCTTTTTGGTGCAATCTTTCTTCTATTTTCTTAAAAATTTCATTTTTGCTTTGGTCCACAAGATCCCGTCGTTCTTGGCTCAATGCACGATATTGTGCATCCATATCCTTCTGCACTTGTTCACTTTTCGCTGGAAACCATCCTAAGTAAGGGTCTACCTCTTCCCACGCAAAAAGGGGCACTGCCAAACACAACGCCACAAGTAACATAGTAATCTTTTTCATATCTTTTCCTCCCTCGCACAATCTGGCACGTTATAACATTTAGTTTAAAGAACCTTTCTTATTTTTTCAAGGCCCAAAATAAAAATTCCCCCGCCCAGCGGAGGAAAAATGAGAGAGGAAAATTTGTACTTTTTCTTATTTTAGATATGTTTTAAAAAATTCCTGCAGTTTTTTGATGTATGTTTCGCCGCCCTCTTTGGCACAGGAAGTATGCCCGGCATTTTTTACCATCCATAGTGTTTTGGGGCCCGGGAGTAATTTGTAGGTTTTGCGTGCTTTGGTAATGGGGGCCAAGCGGTCATGCTCTCCCTGAATCATCAATACCGGGCAAGTAATTTTTGCTGCTGTACTTTGCAGGGCAAAATTTTCCACCTGTATATTTTGTGTTTTTTCTTTCAAAAACAACACCAACCCCACCAACGGAAAATAAGGAATACGTACGTGCAACCACGCCCAGCGTTTGGCTACGTTTTTAAAAGAATAATAAGAGGATTCCAACGCTATGCATTTGGCTGTTTTCCCCTGGGCCACATAATAGGCCACCGCTGCCGCCCCCATACTGATACCGTATAAGCCGATCTGCTGCGCTTGCAGCGGGAAATACTGCTCCAAATACGATACGGCCGCCGCCACATCCAGATATTCTTTCGTTCCCATACTGCTGTGGCCTTCACTACCGCCGGCACCGCGGCAATCAATGTAGAATAAATTATAATCACGTGCTAAAAAATGAGTACGTTGCAGCACGTTGCCTTTGTTCATATCAAACCCATGCACCAACACCACCGTTTGCCGGCTGGCCGCATGCGGAATAAACCACCCTTCCAGCGTTAATCCGTCTTGCGTTTTGAAATGAACGGTCTGCGCCACTAATCCATAATCGGCCGGGAAAATTGCCAACGGTTTACGGCGCCCGCGGGACATTTTAAACCCCCACACCACCAGCACCGCCAACACGAAGAAAGAAACCAATATCCACGTCATAATTATATTTTACAAAAAACAACTTTGATTTTTTCTCTTAAACGCCGTACAGTCCGTGCAATACTTTTTCCAATACACCTGTGCGGTAGAAGGATTGGCTACCGCCGCGATTTCTTCTTGCGTTAAGAATCCAAAAGGTAATACACAAAGCCCAACTGTTTATCAGGACAAACAAAAAACTTTTTTTCCGAAAATATTTTGCCTCGCTCCCCAGAATTAAATACTAGGGGCAACATAACAATTCTTCCAACATTTTGAAGTCGCAAAAATTAATTATTTTCAACTTGCTTTCAATTTTTTATAATACCCGTAATATGAACATTGCCCGACAATTTACCGATTTAATCGGCCACACGCCTTTGTTGCAACTCAACCGTTTGCAAAGTACTTTCGGTTTGCAAGCTTCTTTATATGCCAAGTTGGAATGTTTTAATCCGGCCGGCAGCGTCAAAGACCGCATTGCAGCGGCCATGATTGAAGATGCCGAAAAAAAAGGATTGCTTAAACCCGGTGCGCTTATCATTGAACCCACCAGCGGCAACACCGGCATTGGTTTGGCTGCTCTGGCCGCCAGCCGCGGATACAAAATTATTTTGACCATGCCCGAAACCATGAGTCCGGAACGGCGCAAACTACTCAAAGCCTACGGGGCCGAAATTGTGTTAACACCGGGAGAAAAAGGCATGAAAGGCGCCATTGAAAAAGCGCAGGAATTGGCCCAACATACGCCGGGCAGTTTCATTCCGGGGCAATTTGAAAACCCTGCCAATCCTGCCGCGCACATGGCCACTACCGGGCCGGAAATTTGGGCAGATACTGACGGAAAAGTAGATATTTTTGTAGCCGGTGTAGGTACCGGCGGCACCTTAAGCGGGGTAGGAAAATTTTTAAAAAATAAAAATCCGCACATCCGTATTGTTGCCGTAGAACCGGCAGATTCGCCCGTTCTTTCGCAAGGTAAATCCGGCCCGCACACGTTGCAGGGAATCGGTGCCGGTTTTGTACCGGCCACGTTGGACACACATATTTATAATGAAGTGGTTTGCGTAACTCAAGAAAATGCTTTCAAAGCATCACGCGCTTTGGCGCATCAAGAAGGTATCTTGGCGGGTATCTCCTCCGGGGCAGCTTTGTGGGCCGCTATGGAGATTGCCAAACAAACCGCAAACAAAGCAAAGCATATTGTCGTTTTATTACCCGACGGAGGAGAAAAATATTTATCCACCGCCTTATTTGATAAATAATCTCCGTTGCCAAAGTTAAGCGGTAAAATATCCCCCAACTTTCGTCTCACTTTGACAAAAAAATCCCCCGGTTACCCGGGGGATTAATTATTTACTCAATTAATTATTCACACACAAAGTAATCTGCAGTTACTTTCCAGAAACCATCTACTACTTCTGCCTTACACGCCCTTGTAAATTTATCATAATATCCGCTGGGCCGTTTCTGGTAAATAACTACTGATCCAACTGGTTTTTTTTCAATACTGCCTTCAGCTGCATCCGGCACAGCACAAGGGACAAAAGCTATGGAATAGTTGAGTAAAGACACAGGATTTGTCGGGCATCTAGCCGCCAAAGCTTCTTCTTTAGATGTGGTTGCGGGAATCGGATCGCCGGGCATCACTCCGGATTTATCAACCCAATAGTGGAAATTATTTTTCTGTCTGCAGAAGGAACTGCAGTTGGAGGTTATTGTTTCCACCCATTCCCACTTATCTCCTCCGTCCCGGGCATTACATTCTTGCTTTTTTTCCTTGTAGGTTTGTTCTGTCCACCCACATTTATATGTACCGCTAGCAGGCTCGGAAGTTGATTTAGCAACCAAAACCTTCTTTTTTCCAACACTTGGGAAATTCAGCTCCTTCCATTCCAAGGTTTCTATCGCACCGATTCCGCCCGGCACTTTAATATTTACGTTTCCTAATTTAAAGTCCACTACCTCACGGTCCTTTACAAATCCTTCGTTTACAAATCCGGAAGGATACAAACTTGTTCCAACTCTTCCTCGTCTACCTTCAATGTCCAAGTTATGGTTATTCAGTGTGACATCCTCCGAATAAATGGACATATCTTTAACGCCTTCAATCTTTTCGACTTCTCCCGTTGAAGTCTTGAAAGTTCCCCCTAATATGCGGATTGAAGGAGCAGTCAATTTAGCATATGGGAAAAGGATCTGTTTTTTACCATTGCTATACTCATCTCCCATACCAAGAGTTCGCAAAGTAGAATAGCTAATCGTACCGTTTGTCTCTTCCGGAACGGTAATCAAAATATCGCTATTGCTTCCTTCTCTGCCTAAATTAAGTCTATTTACATTTACCCCTTTTTGAAATGTAGCCTGTTTTATTACTTTTAATGTATTAAATTGGCCCAGCCCGGAAGGATTATAAGTAATGGTAGGGATTTCCTCCGCAACGACGGCCAACGGGAAACAAATTGCCAAAGCAAACAACAAGGTTTTAAAAACTTTCATATGGCGCTCCTTGAGCAGTACGGATTTTTGGGTGTATACTTGCTCTCCATATAATTCTATAGAAAAAACCAATTAAAATCAAGGGGGAATTTTTATTGTGTTTTCAGCGGCTCTGTATTCACCCAAAATACCAGGTGTGTGAAACCGTTTTTTTTTATAGAATAATAGAAACATATTGTAGGAAAGGGAGAGTGTATGCACGTTAAAAAGGCCACACCGGTCAGGAAACAAGTACAAACTCAACAAGATTTGGAACTTCTCATTGCGCGGGTAAAAAAAGCGCAGCGCATTTTTGCCACTTACACACAACAACAAGTAGATAAAATTTTCCGTGCGGCAGCTATTGCGGCTGCGCAGCACCGCATTCCGTTGGCTAAAATAGCCGTAGAAGAAACCGGCATGGGAATTATGGAAGACAAAGTAATTAAAAACCAATTTGCTTCCGAATATATCTACAACCAATATAAAGACACACGCACCTGCGGGGTATTGTCGGATGATGACGCTTTCGGCTACCGCCAAGTAGCCGAACCGATTGGAATTATCGCCGGTATCATTCCCACCACCAACCCTACTTCTACCGCCATTTTCAAAAGTTTACTTGCCCTGAAAACGCGCAACGGTATTATTTTTTCTCCCCACCCGCGAGCTAAAAAATGCACCATTGAAGCGGCACGTATTGTGCTAAATGCAGCCGTGGAAGCAGGCGCACCGAAAGAAATTATCGGTTGGATTGAAAACCCCACGTTGGAACTTTCCCATGCGCTCATGCACCACCCGGACATTAACCTTATCTTAGCCACCGGCGGGCCGGGCATGGTAAAAGCAGCTTATTCGTCAGGCCGTCCGGCGTTGGGAGTGGGTGCCGGCAACACGCCGGTTGTAATCGATTCCACCGCAAATATCAAAATGGCCGTCAGCTCTGTTATCATGAGCAAAACGTTTGACAACGGTATGATTTGCGCCAGCGAACAGGCCGTTATTGTAGAAGACGCTGTGTATGAAAAAGTCAAAGCGGAATTTATCTTGCGCGGTTGCCACTTTGTAACGGGAAAAGACCGCACCAAATTGGCAAACACCGTCGTAAAAGACAACGTCTTAAACTCTGCCATTGTGGGCCAATCGGCGGAAGATATTGCCAAAATGGCACATATCAAAGTTCCCCCGCATACCAAAATTTTGATTGCCCCTTGCAAAGAAGTGAGTGACCACGAACCTTTCGCACGGGAAAAACTTTCCCCGGTATTAGCTTTTTACCGGGTTAAAAATTTCGCAGAGGCCGTAGCCCTGGCACGTAAATTAATCTTATACGGAGGGGCCGGTCATACTTCCGTGCTCTACACGGATGAGGCCAACGAAGAACACATTGAGGCTTTTCAGGATATGCCCACTGCACGCACCTTAATCAATATGCCTTCCTCACAAGGTGCCATCGGCGACGTATACAACTTCAAACTTGCGCCGTCTTTGACGTTGGGTTGCGGCTCTTGGGGCGGCAACTCTGTCAGCGAAAATATCGGAGTGAAACACCTTATGAATGTAAAAGCAGTCGCACAACGCCGTGAAAATATGTACTGGTACAAAGTACCGCAAAAAATCTATTTCAAACGGGGCGCTTTGCAGCAAGCTATGGCAGAATTGCGCGATAAAAAACGCGCCTTCATCATTACCGATAAAACAATGGAACAACTCGGCCACGTGCGCACGGTGGCAGATGTATTGGAAGGGCTCAACATTAAACTGCGCGTATTTTCCGACGTTATCCCGGATCCGGACATTTCCAACGTGCACGCTGCTTTGGCAGTAGCCAATGTTTGGAAACCGGATTTGATTATTGCCCTGGGCGGCGGTTCCGCCATTGACGCCGGAAAAATGGTATGGCTGATGTATGAAAACCCCGATACCAGTTTTGAAGATATCGCCATGCGATTTATGGATATCCGCAAACGTATTTATGCGGCCGGGCCGCTGGGCAAAAAAGCCACCATGGTGGCCATCCCTACCACTTCGGGAACAGGGTCAGAGGTAACGCCGTTCACCATTATTACCGACGAAAAAACAAACACCAAATACGCCATTACCGACTATGAACTTACCCCCGATATGGCTATTATCGATCCGGAATTTGTACTGCACATGCCGCCTACGTTGACGGCTTATTCCGGCTTAGATGTACTTACGCATGCCATTGAAGCATATACTTCTGTTTTTTCCACCAACTTCACGGAAGGTCAAGCGCTGGAGGCTTTGCGCCTGGTTTTCAAATATCTGGAAAGCTCTTATAAAAACGGTGCCAAAGATATCAACGCACGGGAAAAAATGCACTATGCCGCCACCATTGCCGGTATGGCATTTGCCAATGCTTTCTTAGGGCTCTGCCACTCCATGGCGCACAAATTAGGGGCAATGTATCACGTACCGCACGGATTGGCCAACGCCATGCTCCTTTCGTACGTAATTGATTTCAACGCTACCGACAAACCCACCAAACAGGGTTTATTCCCGCAATATAAATATCCGTTTGTCAAAGGCCGCTACGCCAAATTGGTGGATTATTTACTCAGCGACCACAAACTCAAAGACGATAAAGATGCCAAAGTGCAAAAGCTGATTTCCATGATAGAGCAGTTAAAGGGAAAATTAAATATTCCCAAATCTATCAAGGAATACGGCATTGCGGAAAAAGACTTCTTGGCCCATGTAGATAAACTGGCCGAAATGGCTTTTGACGACCAATGTACCGGCGGGAATGCACGCTATCCGCTCATCAGCGAAATCAAAGACTTATATTTAAAAGCTTACTATGGTAAACCCATTAAGCACAAAAAGAAATAAAAGGATATCTTTTATAAAACAAGACATACACCCTTATGTTTAACCGTATTAAAGAAGATATTTGCAACATTTACGAAAACGACCCGGCCGCCAAAAATGTATTGGAAATTATTTTTTGCTATCCGGGTTTACAGGCGTTACTAATGCACCGCGTCAGCCACAAATTATTGAGCTGGCATATTCCGTTTGTACCGCGTTTTTTATCGTACCTGACGCGCATTTTCACCGGTATTGATATTCATCCCGGGGCACAAATCGGCCGTCGGTGTTTTATTGACCACGGCACCGGAATTGTAATCGGGGAAACATCTGTTATCGGGCACGACGTGCTAATCTACCAGCAAGTCACGCTGGGCGGTACCGGCAAAATCAAAGGCAAACGCCACCCCACGGTAGGCAATCACGTTATTTTAGGGGCCGGCGCAAAAGTGCTGGGCAACATTACCATTGGCGACTATGTCCGCATTGGGGCAGGATCGGTAGTGGTGAGTGATGTGCCCTCTAATTGTACCGTCGTAGGTGTACCGGGGCGTATCGTGCGCCAAGCCGTTACCAAAGATGGTGTTCTGCAACACAACCGCATTCCGGATCCGGTGGAAAGCGAACTGGAAAAATTGCAGAAAGAAATTTCACAGTTAAAAGAAGAAGTAACTGCACTGAAAAAATAATACTGCATTTTACATACAAAAGGCCCGCTTTTGCGGGCCTTTTGTATGTCTTGCATGCCAATCAAATTTCTAATGTCCATGTATCCTGTTGCGGATTTTTACTTTGCAGCTCCCGCAGTTTTTCCTTCGTAGCTGCGCTTAAATCTTGGCAGGCCCCTTCATCTACCAAAACAGCCGCATTGGGGTGATTGCGCAAGGCGGTAATCGGGCAATCTTGGGTGGGCGGTTCTTCCAGCAACCGGCGCATAGCCTGGGCTTTTTTCTCCCCTTTCACCAAAATGAGCACTTCTTTCGCATCCGTTACCGTACCGATTCCCACCGTCAAAGCTTCGGTAGGAACTTTGGATAAATCATTTTCAAAAAACCGTGCATTGGCTTCAATGGTACTTTGCGTCAGCGCCACCCGGTGCGTACGGGAAGTGAACGGCGTGCCCGGCTCGTTAAAGGCCAGGTGTCCGTTCCGGCCCACTCCGCCTAAAAATAATTCAATCCCCCCGCTGTGGGCAATGGCACTTTCATACGCTTGGCATTCGCCGTCTAAATTAGCGGCATTTCCATTAAGAATGTGTACGTTTTTAGGATCAATATCCACATGATCAAACAAATGGCGGTGCATATAGGAATAGTAACTTTCCGGGTGGGTTTTAGCCAGTCCCACATACTCGTCCATATTAAAGGTAACTACTTGCTTGAAACTTACCCGGCCCTCCCGGCTGGCCGCACACAACGAAGCATACATATCCACCACCGTTCCGCCGGTAGGCAAACCTAATACAAATTTTTTTGTTGACGTAGGGGAAAAGCCGTTTATTCTCTTAACGATATAATCGGCAGCCCATTGTCCTAAATTTTGACGGGTTAAAATAAACCGCATATCAATGTTCCTCTTTCATTTTCTGGTGAATTTCGCTACAAATCAAATCGGCTTCCGGCCCGATTACCACCTGTACGCTGCCGGTACCGCTTTTTACCACACCGCGTGCCCCTAACGATTTCAAAACGTCGGCTTGCACTTTGCTTTCATCTTTTACTTCCAGGCGCAACCGAGTAGCACAGGCGTCTAATGTTTGGATATTTTCTTTTCCGCCCAAGGCTTGTAAGTATTGGCCGGCACGGCCCGTATCTGCCGTAACGGCAGATGCAGCGGCAGCCGGGGCAACTGTTTCTTCTTCGCGGCCCGGCGTTTTCAAATTCCATTTTCCGATGACCCACACAAAAAGCAGGTAATAAATCACACCGTAAACAACCCCGATGGGCAATAAATACCAACCGTTTGTTCCCAGTTTGAAGCTCAAAACATAATCAAACAGTCCGGCGGAAAACGTAAACCCTAATTTCACGCCAAACACATTCATCACAACCAAAGACAACCCTGTCAATATAGCATGAATGACGTAAAGCGGGAAAGCTAAGAACATAAATGCAAATTCAATCGGCTCGGTAATTCCGGTTAGAAAAGAAGTTAACGCTACCGATAAGAGTAGCCCCGCCGCCGCTTTTTTACGGGCGGTATGAGCCGTGCGAATCATAGCCAAACAGGCAGCCGGCAACCCGAACATCATAACCGGGAAGAACCCTGCCATAAATGCACCGGCGGTAGGATCCTGGGCGAAGAAACGGGTCAAATCCCCATGGACAACCGTTTGCAATCCGTTCTGCACGGTGGCAAAATCGCCAAACTGAAACCATACCAAATTATTCAAGATGTGGTGCAACCCCAACGGAATGAGTAAACGGTTGGCCACCCCATAGCAAAACAATCCGATATTTCCGGAACGAATGGTCCAATTTCCCAAAGCGGAAATTACGCCGGAAATAGCCGGCCAAATAAAATAGGCCGCCAACGCAATTAATAAACAAACGCCTCCGGTTACAATGGGCACAAAACGGCGTCCGCCAAAGAAAGCCAAGTAAGAGGGCAGGTGAATATTTTTATAACGGTTGTAAAGCAAACCGGCCGTCACACCGGAAATAATTCCGCCCAAAACGCCCATTTCCAATTTTGCATCTAATACTTTAAGAGAAGAAGTTAAAATCACGTACCCCACATACGCAGCCAACGCAGCGGCGCCGTGGTTCTCGTCTGCAAATCCAATGGCCACACCCAAAGCAAAGATAACCGGCAAATTTTCAAATACGGCTTGCCCTGCGGCAGTAATAAAAGGAATGTTGAGCAAATCCGGCATTCCCAAGCGTAGCAGTAACCCCGCCACCGGCAATACGGCAATAGGCAACATGAGTGCCTTGCCCAACTTTACCAGTCCGCGCCCTATCGGCGCAAAAAATGCTTTTACAGAAGTCATACACTCTCCTATATTTGGAACGTTTTACGTACAAATTCTCTTACCTGGGCCGCATCTTCCAACCGCAAAGCTTGTGCGGCCGCTTGTTGACATTGAGCCAAATTCAACCGGCAAACCAACGCTTTTACTTGGGCGATAGCACCGGGACCGACTGCCAGTTCACGCACGCCCAATCCAATGAGCAACGCAACGGCCTGTAAATCGCCGGCCATGGCACCGCAGACAGCTACGGGACGTCCGCAAGTTTGGGCACCCTTGCACGTTTGTGCAATAAGTTGCAACACCGCCGGAGAAAGCCCGTCTGCCTGGGCACTTAATACTTTATGCCCGCGGTCAATGGCCAAGGTATATTGCGTCAAATCATTTGTGCCGATAGAAAAGAAATCAGCCACCGGAGCAAATTGTTCGGCCATTAAAGCTGCCGCCGGGATTTCCACCATCATTCCTATCATTACCGGTTCCTTTACGCCGGCTTTTTTCTTTTCTTCCTCTATAATTTGGCGGAAGTGGCGCATCTGCTCCACCGTTCCCACCATGGGCAACATAATACGCAAAGCACGGGCCGGCTGCACGCTGAGCATGGCCCGCACTTGCGTGCGGAAAATTTCTATATTATCGTCGTAAATACGCACACCGCGCAACCCCAGCATGGGGTTTTCTTCCGGGGCAATGGTTAAATAACGCACCGGTTTATCTCCGCCGATATCCAACGTACGCAACGTTACCGGACGGCCTTGCATAGCCCCCACAATCTCTTTGTACTGTTGGGATTGCTTTTCATAAGAAGGGGCTTGCGTTTCCTGTAAGAATAAAAATTCAGTCCGTACCAGTCCCAACGAATCTGCTCCGTTTTCCAAAGCGTTGCGGGCATCTTCGCAGTTGTTGATATTTCCCCCCACTTCTATTTTTGTTCCGTCTTTGGTAACAGCAGGCAAGTGGCGGTGTTCCCGGTCGGCCTGCTCTTGGGCGCGGGCCTGCTCACAGCGTTGATGCAACACGCTGGCCTGGTGGGCATCCGGGTTGATGATAAAAGCCCCTTGTGTACCGTCAATAAAAATAGGCGTTGCATTGGGAATATCTTCTAACCGGGCATGGGTATTAACCAAGGTGGGAATGTTTCTGTTACGCAACAAAATAGAGACGTGTGCCGTCGGGGAACCCAACGTCATCACCACGCCGGCAACTTCTTTTCCGAAATGGGTTACGTCGGAAGGCAGTAAATCTTCGGCCAAAATAATTGTACCCGGTGTGAAATGGTAAGAAGGCTCCGGCTGTCCGTTGAGAAGTAAAATCATTCTGCGGCGCAGATCTTTGAAATCCGCAATACGCTCTTTCAAAAACCGGCTACCCGTTTGGCGCAACAGGTCAATGCTTTTACGGACTGCTTCGTTAAAACTGTACGCGGCAGTTTTGCCTTGCTCAATGGTGCGCAACGTTTCTTGCGTCAAGAAAGGATCTTGCAGCATTTCCAAATGGGCACCGGCGATTGCTTTGGCATTTTTGTTGGCAGCGTTTTTAATTTCTTGTTCCAACTGTTGGCTCAACACCAACAAGCAATCTTCAAACATCACTTTTTCTTCTTGAGGTTGGGAAGAATTTTCGGTAAAAGAAACTTCCTCGTGCTTAAATAAAAATGTTTTTCCCTCGGCCAAACCGCTGCAAGCCGCTAACCCTTTAACAAATACCCCTTTCTGCACGGGCACCGTAGGGATTAACTCGTCGGGCACGGGAGCCGTTGCCGGCCGGGAAGTTCCTACCGTTTCCCCCAAGCCGGAAAGGATCAATTCCCGCAAGGTATCCAACGCTTTTTGCGCGGCTGCTGCATCTGTTGTGTGGGCCTGCAATACCACGCTGTCTTGCGCATTGAGTGCCAAGCCCATGATACCCACTACACTTTTGGCATCACAAGAATTATTCCCTTTGTGCAAGGTAATTTGAAACGGAAAATCTTTTGCCGCTCTGGCTAACATACCGGCCGGGCGGGCGTGTAATCCGTTGGGGTTGGTAATAACAATCGGCGCGGAAGCAACAACATTTTCCGCCGCATTACCCGAACCACTTTGCACCGTTTGCGAAGTAGGCACGGAAAAAAGCACCTCTCCTTTTTTTACCTTGCCGCTGACGGCTTTGACAGCTACATCCATGGGCGAAGTGAGCACACACATCACCCAGGCGCTGGGCGCATTTTTCACAATAAAATCTTTATCAAATTCAATAAGGGCTTGCCCCTTTTTCACGTTATCGCCCGCCGCTACCAAGGCTTTAAACCCCTGGCCTTTGAGTTGGACTGTTTCCAACCCGATATGAAACAATACCTCCACGGTACCGTTAGAAAGTGTAATAGCGTGCAAATTTTTATTGAGGGTCAATACTTTCCCGTCAAAGGGAGCAACAAGTGTATTATCGGAAGGGTCTACGGCTACGCCGTCGCCTAACATTTTTTCACTGAAAACAGGGTCCGGCACCTGCGAAAGCGCGATTGCAGTTCCGCTCACAGGCGAAAAAACTTCAAATGTGTTTGCCACAAACAACTCCTTTAAGAGAAGATATCTCTATTATAACTTTTTTAAGCATTTTGGCAAGAGGGCTTTGCATCTTGTGCCGAATTATTTATAATACCGGGTGAGCATTTTTTGTGAGGGAAAATGAAAATTAAAATCAAAGACCCGAAATTAGAAGTAAAACGGTGGGACAGATTGGCGTTGCACATCGGGTTGACCATGGCGGCATTTTGGATCATCCCATGGTTGCCTGTATTTTCCGAGAGAAACTCTCCCGCTCAATTACTTTTCTTCATCTTTATGGTCATAGCTGTCATTGCCGTTCCTTATCTTTCCTACCGCGCGTACCGAATAGCCAAATACCGCCGCGAAACAGACCCGGTTACAGTGCTCGATTTTCAGCCCGATGCGGTTCTTTTGCAAAACAGCCAAAAACGGCTACTCCCTTATAAAGAAACTACGCTTAAATTAATCATTCACATTGGAGAAGTTCCCGAAGGCAAGACGTATCAAGTAGGAGTCCACCACGTTTCTTTCCTTTTTCAAATCGACGATACTCAGCTGTGCGTAGAGCATTTGGTCACTCTTAAAGAATTGTTCCCCATTTTGGAACAACTGCGCCGTTTTACAAACGCCGCGTATCGGTTCCAACTGGATACTTCCTGGGTGGGTGCAAAGGAATATCAAAAATCACTCGAAGAACTCGTCGAAGATCATCTGCGTTATGGAATGCATCTGCCTTTAAAAGACGAGGTAACCGTGGGCGCAGAATGGACAGTCCTAGCGATGGGCGGCGTGCTGATTTTATCCATGTGCCTCGTAAAAACTACCGGCGTACAATTTGAGCATCCTAAATGGTTATTCCTTTTGGGATGTGGCGTGGTAATTGTAATGGAAGCAGGAATAAAATTGGTACTGTTTTATTGCGCCAAACGCAAACGCAACAAACTCCGAGCAAAAAAACGATAATTCTGTTATAACCTTTGAAATCTTGTTGCGTTTTTCTTCACACAAAATACTTTTTTTTGTGTAAAATAGGACTTATGAAAATTAAAATTAAAACTCCGTTTTCTTGGTCCGATCTTTTGGGAGGTTCTCAACCCCAAATTGCACAATCGTTGGATTTCCAACCGGCAGACGTCATCTTGCAAGGCCCGCAACCCCTTGCGTTGCCCTACAACCAAACAGGGTTTCATCTTATCATACATATAGATCGCGTCCGACAAGGTAAAAACCGCCACGTTACCAAAGTAGTACAGCTAACGTTTGAGTTTAACGAAAACGGCCAAATATACTCGTTAGAGCATGCCTGTACAATAGAAGATATTTTTCCGTTGTTAGACTATGCGGACCGCTTTGCCGGTTTTTCTTATTCCTTTCAACGGCATACTTCTCACTGGGATACGGACAACTACCAACAGTTTGTAAAACAGCAAATCAGAAATCACCAACTCTATGGTATCCACCTGCCTTTTAGCGAGCGACAGGCACTGAGTACTTGGTTCTCGATGTTCCTGTTTGGGTTCATGTCTTTTTGTCTTATTCATTTTTCACATATAAACCAAAAAGGTGGTGGATACATACTGATAATGCTCGGCATTGCAATGGCCATAGCGGCCTTGGCTTGCGGGTGGTCTTTATGGCGTTACTACCGCATCAAAAACCAACTGTCTCAACTGGAAAAATAATTTTTTCATACCATGGAATACAAACTTAAACCGGCAATAAGCAAATATAAATTCTTCGGCATTAAATTGGACAAACAACAATTGTTCTGCCTGTTTCTTTGCGCCGTGCTTGTGGTACTGTTCATTCAGACTTACCGCATAACCGGCAGTTGGTGGGGACCCCTGTATTTGTGGTGCAAAGAGATGCAGCTGGCATGGCACGAAGGCGCGTTGCTCGGATCCTTTGGCATTTTTCTCCTTGGGTTAGGCGCATTATTTTTTATTGGGGGAAACATTTACAATGCTACAATGTGGAGAACCATTCCTTTGGATGAGGAAAATAAATTTGAATCCATCAATTTCCAACCGGCAACCTTCATTTTACAAGGCCCAAAACCCGTGGTGCTTCCGTACGATCAAACTGTAATGCGCTTACTCATTTATATCACGAAACAAAAAACAGATGATATCTTTGTTAAAAAAGTGTCCATGTTATCATTGTGTTTTATACATCAAAAAGATGTCTACATTTGCAATAATTTCTGTGGAGAGAATGGAATTTTTCCGCTGTTGGAGTATGTTGACCGCTTTGCTTCGTTCTCTTACGAATTTAACGACACTTCTTTCCCCAAAAATAAAAAAATAATGCCCCAAGGGCATGCCCATTTATTTCAAGATCGGCCCAGCAATATCCAAGACGTGCAGTATTACGCAACCCTTTTACAAAATCATCCGACAGAAAACGGCTCCATTCAAGAGTCTTCTTCTCCTACGCCAATACAGCCGGTACCCCGTTTGCTAAATAATCGTTCCAAAACCGACCGCCATTTGGTAGGTTACCAAAATTTTGTAAAGGAACAAATCCGAAAACATCTGCAAACCCTTTCTCCGAAGCCGTCTCTCTCTTCGCTTGAAGTAGTGGATTATTGGACACTTCTAATCTGCGGAACGATATTTGTAGGTTATGCGCTGTATCATCTTATTTTCACAGCCCCGCATGAGTTTCTAATGTGGATCTTTTTTCTCCCCATTACCTTATTTATGTGTGCCATAATAGTACACAGAGCCATTAAACTATGGCATTACTACCGCATCAAAAACCAACTGTCCCAACTGGAAAAATAGTCTTTTTTCCTCTTCCAAAAAAAGTCCAATTTATCTATAATGTAGAAAAATCAGGGAAGGGGGTTTGGATATGGATATCTCTACCATTAACCAACAAGTACAAAAAGAAAGTTTATTTTTACAAGATTTGAAACGTGAAATCAGCAAAGTAATCGTAGGGCAGGAAGCTCTTTTGGAAAAAATGCTGGTGGCCTTATTGGCCGACGGGCACGTACTCATTGAAGGGGTGCCGGGATTGGCCAAAACATTAGCCGTTAAAACTTTGGCGCAAGCCATTCACGGTGCTTTTCAACGCATTCAATTTACCCCGGATTTATTACCGGCCGATATTACCGGTACGCTGATTTTTAACCCCAAAGACGGTTTATTTTACCCCAAACGCGGGCCGATATTTGCCAACTTCGTATTGGCCGACGAAATCAACCGCTCCCCTGCCAAAGTGCAAAGTGCTCTTTTAGAGGCCATGCAAGAACGCCAAGTAACAATCGGTGAGAAAACCTACCCGCTCCCCGCTCCTTTTATGGTACTGGCTACCCAAAACCCGGTGGAGCAAGAAGGTACCTATCCGTTGCCAGAAGCCCAAGTGGACCGCTTTATGCTCAAGGTATTGGTTACCTATCCCACCAAAGAAGAAGAAAAACAAATTTTGGAGCGTATGTCCGCCCACCAAAAAATCGAAATCAATTCTCAAGTCACGCCGGAAATGTTGTTGCGTGCCCGCCAAGTGACCGACGCTATCTATGTAGATGATAAAATCAAAACTTATATCGTCAACTTAGTGTTTGCCACCCGCGATCCGAAAGCCGCAGGACTGGAAAAATTAGCTTCGTTTATCGCTTACGGTGCCAGCCCGCGTGCCACCATTTTCCTCACACAAGCCGCCAAGGCTTATGCATTTTTGAACGGGCGTGGTTACGTCACCCCCGAAGATATCAAAGCCATCGGGTTAGATGTATTGCGCCACCGTGTGCTTTTGTCGTACGAAGCCGAAGCAGAAAATGTAACGTCGGACCAAATTGTTAAACAAATTTTTGATACGGTAGATGTACCGTAGTGCCGGAGGGCCGCGTGGACACAGCGGAAATCTTAAAAAAAGTCCGGCAGATTGAAATTCAAACCAACAAATTGGTGTCGGAAACGTTTGCCGGGGAATATCTAAGCACGTTCAAAGGCCAGGGGATTGAATTTTCCGAAGTAAGGGAATATACCCCCGGGGATGATGTGCGCGATATCGATTGGAACGTTACCGCACGCGCCGGTGTGCCCTACATCAAAAAATTCAATGAAGAGCGCGAACTGACCGTATTTATTGCCTGTGATGTATCCGGCTCCGGCCAATTCGGTTCGGCCGATAAATTAAAATTGGAAGCCGCCGCAGAACTGGCCGCTTTGTTTGCTTTCTCTGCACTGCACAATAATGATAAAGTAGGGTTACTGCTTTTCTCGGACCAAGTGGAATTATTCCTCCCCCCTCGCAAAGGGCAAAAACATATTCTGCGTCTGATACGTGAACTGGTGGCTTTTGAACCCAAACGGACCCGCACCGATATCGGCCTATGTTTGCAAACCCTTTTAAAAGTGATGAAACATTCCGGCATTGTGGTATTGATTTCAGATTTTATTGCGCCGGCTTCTTCGTTTGAAAAACCTTTCAAACTGGCTGCCAAAAAATTTGATTTAATTCCCGTCATCTTGCAAGATAAATTGGAAAGTTCCTTACCGCATTTGCCGGTCTGCGTAGATGTGGTAGACCCGGAAACCGGAGAAGAAGATTTCCTTTCTTTGGCTGATGAAGATTTAAACAACACATTTCAAAAATACCAAGAACAAAAAATGAAAGATTTAACCCATTTGTTTAACCCTTACAAGGTGGAACCGATTATCATTGACACGGCTGCTTCTACGGCCGATCCGGTAGTCGCTTTTTTCAAACAACGGGCTAAAAAAATAAGAAAGTAATATGAAAAAAATAATTCTTTGCGGACTCTTTCTTTTTACAGGCGGACTTGTAACCTCTCAAACGGTATCCGTGGCCGAGCAACACTTGCCGCAAACGGCCTCTTTTGCAAAACCGTTCCAAGCCCGGCTTGTACTTTCGCACACCCCGGGTTATACACTGCAACTGCCCGAGCAACCCCCGCAGGATTTTGAAATTACCGAACAAAAATTAACCCCCTCCTCCGAAGGAACCGCCCAATTGGAATTGACCGTTATGCCTTTCACTTTGCAGGCCTCCACCTTTACGGTTACGCTTGATTTATTACAGGGTGCAACGGTTGTTTCTTCCACAACCTTGGAATTTCCCATTACCGTAAACCCGGTCCAATTATTTAAAGATAAAGAGCTGCGTGAAATCCGCAACCCCAAGGTACCGGTCAGCTGGTTGACGTGGTTGCTTATCTTGCTGGCATTACTGATACTGTTTGCCGTACTATTTTGGTGGCGCAAACGGTTGGAAAAAGAAGACGGCCCCTCTTGGCAACGCTTCGGCCCGCAAAAAGATACACGCCCTTGCCACGTAATCGCTCTTTCCCAAATTGACGCTCTTTTGGATAGCGGCCTGTGGGAACAAAAACAATACAAAATATTCTACATTACCCTTTCTGATATCTTGCGCGAGTATTTGCAACGCCGTTTTAATATGGATGTATCCGCTGACACGTCAGCCGAATTATTGCGCCATGCAAAAAAAGAAACCGTTATGACCCCGGTACTGCCCGATTTGAAAGAATTTTTATCTTCGGGAGATTTGGTAAAATTCGCCAAAGTCATCCCCAGCGAAACAGTCCGCAACCGCGATATTACTTTCTTGCGCCGCATCATTGAACAAACTGTTCCGCCCCCACCGCCTTCGGAGAGTGCCCAATGAACTTATTATTCTTACTTTCCGTTTTTCTGTTATTTGTGGTATGGTTAGCCGGGCATTTTTATCCCGCTTACCCGCGCTTAAGAACGTTCTTGTTAGCCGGGCTGACGGGGTTGGCCATCTTCAGTTTTTTTGGTTGGATGTTTGTGCGCTTCCTGGCCGGACGAATAGAATTTGCACATCCCTATGCGCTGTTGCTATTGTTAATCCCGTTCATGATTGCCACGGCAACCGCCGTATTCAAAGAACAGTTTGAGAGAAGAATTAATTTCCCGTTGGCACATTTGAAACCGGACCAGATTTCTCTGCGCGTATTGTTCACCCAATGGTTAGCTCCGCTTCTTTATATTTTATCTCTCTGTTTGCTGGTCGTTGCTTTAGCGCGCCCCATGCGCGTGGAACGCACCTTGATTCCCCCCACCGAAGGGGTAGATATCATTTTGCTGATGGACGTCTCGGCTTCTATGCAAAAAGATGATTTCTTACCGTCTCGTTTTGTGGCCGCACAGGAAACGGCCAAACGCTTCGTATCCCAGCGCCCCAGCGACCGTATCGGCCTAGTGGTATTTGCCAAACAAGCTATGTTGCAAGCCCCGCTGACGTTGGACCACGAAGCCTTACAAGATTATATTTCTTCTATGTTTTTGGGAATGGTAAATCCGAACTGGACAGCCATTGGGGACGGATTGGCCATTGCCACCACTCATTTGAAAGATTCCAAGGCCAAAAGTAAAGTGATCATTTTACTTACCGACGGTGATTCCAACGCCGGCACGGTAACCCCGGTGTTGGCGGCCAAAGCGGCCCAAAGTTACGGTATCCGCGTCTATGCAATTGGTACAGCCAGCCCGCCCGGGCAAGACCCTTTCTCCAGTTCAGAAGATGAAATCAACGAAGGCCTTTTGATGGAAATTGCCCAGCTGACCGGCGGTAAATTTTATCGCGCAAAAAATGAACAGGAACTCAAACAAATTTACGATAAAATTAACGAATTGGAAACGACCGTCTTTACCCCGTCTGCTTCCGTTCATAAAACAGACGTTTACTTCCCGCTGTTATGGTGGGCCTTGTGCGGGGTGCTGGCGGCCTTCTTCCTGGAGAAACTTGTTTTTATAAGGATACCTTAAATATGAATTTATTTGCCCAACCCATTTATCTGCTTTACGCCTTGCCCGTTTTAGCGGGTTTGTGGCTGGTATCTTTTTTGGGGGGACGCCTCAAACGCCACTACGTGCATGCTTTGTTTGGCAAAAGTGCGTATGAAAAACTAACGGCCCGTTTGCGGGCTCCGTCTCGCTGGCAAACGGTCTTTTTCTTCCTGGGGATTTTCTTCTTGTTCGTCGCTTTAGCCGGGCCTCAATGGGGAACGGAGATCGTAGAAACGGAAGGACAATTCGCCCAAACCGTTATTGCGGTAGATGTATCGGCCTCCATGCGCGCGCAAGATTTACAACCCGACCGTTTAGACAACGCCAAACAAATGCTCCAGATGTTAGTCAATCAACTCAAAGACGAACGCATAGGCATTATCGCTTTTACTTCCCAGGCATTTATTCAATGTCCCATTACCACCGATACCGAAGCCTTGGAGTATTTTATTGCCGGATTACAACCGGATATGTTACCGATACCGGGCACTTCTCTGGCGGCCCCGGTCACATTGGCCGCACATATGCTTTCCAAATATCCGGGGAAAAAAGCCCTTATCTTATTGACTGACGGCGAAGACCACGCCCCGGAAGAACTCAAAAAAGCTACCCAAATTTCCCTGGAACATAACATTCGCGTATTGGCGATCGGGATCGGTACTCC
>JAEEGL011472648.1_pt1 | contig 40881 bp, 26 predicted proteins | sample 9134231 | NCBI WGS metagenome assembly JAEEGL01 (sample SAMN16246548, study PRJNA631951) | gut metagenome | biome: gut microbiome; feature: rumen; material: fiber-attached | host: Bos | place: Iran: Karaj | collected 2018-10
AGCAATTTCGGCGTCTTTGGCTTCTATCGTCTCAAGTGCCGACAGCAACTCGGTTTCCTGTGCGTCGTAAGCCTCGGATTTTGCGGTGAGCGCGTCGTTGATCTGCGCAATTTCAGCGTCTTTAGCTTCGATGGTGCTGTGCGCTTCGGCAATTTCGGCTTCTTTTGCTGTGATGGTGCTGTGTGCCTCGGCAATTTCGGCGTCTTTAGCTTCGATAGTGCTGTGTGCCTCAGCAATTGCAGCGTCTTTGGCTTCTATCTTCTCAAGTGCCGACAGCAGCTCGGTTTCCTGCGCGTCGTAAACCTCGGATTTCGCGGCGAGCGCGTCGTTGATCTGTGCAATTTCAGCGTCTTTGGCTTCGATAGTGCTGTGAGCCTCAGCAATTTCGGCGTCTTTGGCTTCAATAGTGCAGTGGGCCTCAGCAATTTCAGCATCTTTTGCTTCGATAGTGCTGTGCGCCTCAGCAATTTCGGCGTCTTTTGCTTCGATAGTGCTGTGTGCTTCGGCAATTTCAGCGTCTTTAGCTTCGATAGTGCTGTGAGCTTCGGCAATTTCGGCGTCTTTTGCTGTGATGGTGCTGTGTGCCTCGGCAATTTCGGCGTCTTTGGCTTCGATGGTGCTGTGAGCCTCGGCAATTTCAGCGTCTTTTGCTGTGATGGTGCTGTGTGCTTCGGCAATTGCTGCGTCTTTTGCTTCGATGGTGCTATGGGCCTCAGCAATTGCAGCGTCTTTGGCTTCTACCAGCGCATCGGTGGTTGTGCGTGCTGCGTCGCTCTCGGATATGGCGGCGATGGCATCTACAAATCCGGCTTCCATCGATTGGATCATCTCGGTGCTGTGGTGGATGATCTGGTCTTTGGCTTCGACCAGTTCCTGTGCAGCTGCGATGTCTTCTTCGCGTTCCGAAAGCGTAGCGATGGCGTCCACAAATCCGGCTTCAAGCGATTGAATCAGTTTGTTGCTGGATTCGAGCGCTTCGAGCGAGTCGGACAGCTGTGCATCTCTGTCATTCAAATCGCTTTTTAATACCTCGAGATCCGACTGGCTCATCTCCAGTTCTGCACGGGCCGAAATCAGCTCTGCCTGAGAATTTGCCAATGCTTCACGAATCTCGCGCAATTCATTCTGATGTTCATCAAGCGCTTGCTGCAGGGCGCTCATATCGTCCTGCATGCTGGCAATCTTGTCGTCCGAAGCCGCAGCATGATTCGGCAAATCTGCGGCTGCATGGCTTTCGGCCGGGAACAGCGATGCCTGGTGCGCGTCGGCAATGGATGATTTATGGGCCTCATTGCTTTTGGGCGTTCTGTTGAGCAATGCACCGAGGGATGCCAGACTGCCGACGGTTTTGGGGCGCCCCGTGTACTCGACGAGTTCGGCTTTTAATGCGGCCAGTTCACCGCTTTTCTTCAGATCCTGAATTCTCTGGCGCGCGCCGTCGATGGTGCACTGAACGTTTCGAACCAGGTGGAAAATGACGGCGAACATCTCGAGATCGCTGCGCGTATACATCTTTCGGTTTGAGTCCGAAATCTCTGGACGAATATCGGTAAACTGTGATTCCCAGTAACGAATCACGTGTGGTTCAAGACCCAGAATCTTCGAGACTTCGCCGATCTTATAATATGCTTTATACGCTGCAACGATTGCCATACATCACCTCTTGGGATGGCGCATCCATGCGGATGGCAAATCCGTTCAAATCGATATGCAACGCCACCGTCCATGGTGTGCCGCATATCCATTGGTTAAATTGTCAAGACCGGTTTAATGCCGGCTTGTTTTAAGCGCAAAACTCAAAACAATATACTAGTTTCCTTGTTTTTCCTCAGAATTACAAGAAAGATCTGCATGGTTTTCAATTTTTGCGTTCAGGGCGTCCGCCAGATTGTCGCTCATGTGGAAGCGGACGACGCGTCGTGCAGAAATCTCCGCCTCTTCAAGCGTCTTTGGATTTCTGCCAATCCTTGCATTTTTCTTTCGCGTTTCGAATACCCCGAAATTCGTAATTCTCACAGGCTCGCCAGCGGCGAGCGTATCGGAAATTTCGCGCAGAATAAAGGCGACAAATTCCCCAACTTCACGATTGCTTAAGCCTCCCACCTGACTATGAATCGCTTCGATAAGATCATTCTTAATCATAGAATACCCACAAAAGATCATCCATTACACGACTAAACACCCATTCGGTTACCAAACGGAAAGTAACACAACTCAGCAGCACAATCCTAGTAAAAAATCGAAGTGCGAGGCAACGATTCAGCCCATTTCCATGGCACCGCACGCGTTCAATAAAATAATCCCCCGCATCTGTTGGATGCAGGGGATTGAGTGATGCCTCAGAAATGATTAATCCTTAATCGTAATATTTTCGACATCGTCGCGTGTGAGCTCTTTCTTCAGAGCTTTTTCGGCTTCGGTGTATTCGAACTTGGGATCGCCGCTCTTTTCCTCGGATTTATCCGCATCGTCGGATTTATCCGCATCGCCGGATTTATCCGCATCGTCGGATTTATCGGCATCGTCGGATTTATCCGCATCGTCGGATTTATCGGCATCATCGGATTTATCGGCATCGTCGGATTTATCCGCATCGTCGGATTTATCGGCATCGTCGGATTTATCCGCATCGTCGGATTTATCCGCATCGTCGGATTTATCGGCATCGTCGGATTTATCGGCATCGTCGGATTTATCTGCATCGTCGGATTTATCGGCATCGTCGGATTTATCTGCGTCGTCGGATTTATCTGCGTCGTCTGATTTATCGGCATCATCGGCGTCTTCGCTTCTGGCATCGTCGATCTTGTTCATGCCGCTCTTGTAGTAGAATACAATCATACCGACCATCGAGGCGACACCAATGCCACCGAGAATGAGCCAAATCACCCAGGGATGGCTCTGCTGCCACAGGAACTCAGTCGTCGCATAGGTTTTATCAGCGAGATTTGCATTGGCCTGAACGAGTTCATTGATAACGTTGGTTGGGAAATATTTCAGATCGACGTCTGTCTGCCCCATTTGTCTGAGCAGCTCTTTTGTCGCTTCGAGCTGCTTTTGGTCTAATAATTTGTCCGAAAGGGCGACGAGGTTTTCGGCCATTTTGTCCGAACCAAATCCCAGGAATTCCATCAGTTTATTCCAGAGATTTTCGATAAATCCCACATCCGCATTGTTCAGATTGTTGGCGGCAATCTGATTCGCAATTTCGGCGTTTTGGCATACGGTATCGGTGATGGCGCATTTGTCCTGCGTGAGCAATGCAGTCATCTGTTCGTTTGTGAGATTCTCAAGACGTGCATTGGGATCGGAGAGCCAGTTCTTGAGATAATCGAGTTTGCCAGGGATCTTGCTCTTATCGACGTCGAGGTCATTGAGCAGTTCTTTGGCTCCGGTCAGATTCAGCTTATCGACGGAGTGTGTGAGGATGTTCTTTCCTTTCAGCCATTCCAAACCAATCGTTTTTTTGGATGACATCAAATCATAAAGCGGTCCCGACAGGAAATTTCCAAAAGCCCAGCCCACTGCGAACGGGATGTTTGAGAATCCCATATAAATGGCTTTTTTGTCTTTTGGTGCGGTCATGCCGATGTATTCGCTGAATTTTGGCGAGCAGATGATTTCACCGATAGCAAAGATGAAGACGCCAAGGCAGCAGAATCCGCCGACCGTTGTCATGCCTGCGAAGATAAAGCCAAATGTCGAGATGATCATGCCCAGAACGAGGGCGGTCATCATTTTGTAGCGAGCGAATAAAGCAGACAGCGGCAGTACAAACAGGATGATGGTTGCAGAATCGATGTTGATGATCATTTCGGGCTTGATGGCACCGTCGTCTGTCCATGAACGCAGCAGATCACCCGGGCTGAATGCGTACAGATCACCCAAACATGTGAACTGGAAGCTGAGTTTATCCAGTGAATCGGCAGCGGATAACAGGAATTGTCCGACTGCGCGGCCGTCTACCCATTCGTCGATAAAGTTTGGCATCGAATCCCACAGCTGCATAAACATAAGCCAGAAACCCGAAACGATGAGCAAAAAGAGCAGCATGTTTTTGTCGGCCCAAAGCGTTTTGAGCGTGCTGACAAAGACGTGGACCAGCGATTCGTTTTTGTGTGCTTCAAGTTCTTCTTTTGTGCGTTCGGGCTCTTTAAAGAAGATCAGGGTGATCAGCAAATTGAACAGCGTCACAAATGCTGCGCCATAGAACACATAATGCCATGTCGGATGTCCTGTATTGCCGCGCAGTGCACTCGCAATCATCGGTGCCAAAAAACCACCGACATTAACGACCCAGTAAAATAGCCCGAATCCAAATCCGGAATTCTTTTTGTTGAGTGATTTTGCGACGATTCCCTGCACCGGGGGCTTAAACAAAGCTGTTCCCAGTCCAATGGTGCATCCGCCCAGCAGCATCAGCCAGAAATTCGCGGTGGCATTGAAATCATCACCGGTAATCAGGGTGGTGATGTTCAGAATGTTGGCCATCAGCAGATAGCCGAGCGTATTGATGATGAACGCGACGATGAGCGATTTCTTGTATCCGAACGATTCACTGAATCCGCCCGAAACCATCGGTACCAGACACTGAATCAGCGCCCAGACACCAAAAATAATGCCTTTATCGGCCATATCAAGGCCGAGGCCGCCGGCGCCGACCGATACCATCATCAGCGGCAATACAGCGCGGATGCCAAAATAGGCGAGCCGTTCGCATGCCTCCTGGCCGTTCGCTAGCCAGAATGCAGGCTTCATGCTCTTAAGTGTTTCAAAAGCCATAAAACTCCATTCTCCTTTTGCGGGTTAATTCATCCAATTCTATAACCACTTTTTACCCATTGAAATTGTTAGGCGATTCGCCCAACAATTATCTAAGGGTAGCGCAAAAGAGAGGTGGTGTCATGTGGTTTTATTTGTGTAATTCACCTACACAGGTGGGCTATTCGTCTTTTTCCCCGCCAAACGTAAAGTTCGCGCCGATTCCGATGAAATCGTAAAACGATTTGTAATCGCCGTTGTTTGTGGCATGTGCCATCTCGGGATAGACGAAATTGTACTGTTTGAAGGTGCCGTTTTTGACGGTTTTGGGTAGCTGGTGGATGTGTGCGAAAGCAAAATCGAGGCGCACAATGTGGTTGATATGATACGACAGCCCCACGGTCGGCCCGAGTTTATGGTTGTCGTACAGGAATGCCGAATAGAGCTCATCCTTTGCAGCGCCCGATTCGTACAGGAATCCGCCTCTGACGGTGAGTTCCGGCAAGATGTGGACATCGCTTCCGATCGAGAATCCGAACGTATCTTTCATTTCGCGCGGCACGACGTAATCATCGACGTGGACATCGTCGACGAGCGCATTGTTGTACAAATAGACGTCGTGCGAATAGAGCTTCATGTCTTTCTGGCGGCTCCAGCGCGAAAACCACGCATCGAGCTCGATATCGAACAGATCCTGGTATTCGTAGCGCAGGCCGAGTTTGAGCGTCCAAGGCAGCGAGAAGGCCATATCCATGCCTTTGCCGCGCACCTGGGATCGCTCGAAGACGTAGTGATTGGGCAGCGCGGTTTTGAATTTTCCACCCGAAGATTTGAGGTCGGCGAACAGCTGGAATGCCAGCCCGATTTCGAAGCCTTCGACGGGGCGCGCCCAGATACCGAAATTGGCGCTCGGCGTGAAATAATCGGTTGCATCGACGGAGATCACGCTGTCCATATCGGGATCTTCGGGCTGGCTCAAAACGCCGAAATACGTGCTCGAAATGCCGGTGCCCTTAAAGACGAACGTTATGTTCTGGAATCCTGCACCGATAGACAGCCATTCGAGCGGCCGCCAGGCAAATGCGATTTCGGTCGTAAACGCAATGGTATTGGCCATGTTGACGATGGCATAGCGCTGTGCGCCGTCGACCGGAAAACTCACCGGCGCGGCATTTGGCGGAAATACACCGACGCCCAGTCCGATGCAGTCTGTGCCGAAATCTGTTGTAAACAGCACTTGCGGAATTGCTACGCCTTTCGCCTGATTCTCGACTTTTTCGAACGTCGTGACGGTGCCGTTTTCCTCGACCCATGGTTCGCGCTGAAATTCGAACTGCAGCATGCCCCAGGTGACATCGACCAGCAGCTGGTGGCCGTCGCCCAGTGCAATCAGCGCAGGATTATAAGCAATGGCGTTGGGATCGCGGGTAGATGCCACAGCAGCTGCGGCACGTCCGGTATTGGCTACGCCGCCAAGCGGCACAAACAAGCCGCCGGCAAATGCGGTCGTCGCACCACAAAACAGCATGCATGATGACAGCACACAGGATTTGGCGATATTTGTCCATCGCGAGGCGCGTCTGGCGCTTTGGGGTTCAGAATGAATGAGCGAATGCAATGGTTTCATGGGGTGGCCTCCCCGATATTCTCAACTGGTACGACTTTACCCGTTTCGGGATCCCGTGCCCATTTGACGTGACTGGCCCAATCGTCCGGTCGTCCTTTCATGCCCCAGATGGTGTAGTCGATAACCTTGTATATGCGCTCGACGCCGCGGTCGTCATCTGTGAACAAATCATAGACAAAATCGAGCAAAATCTTTGTATCTTCGACGGTTCGCGGTTCGTCCGACCCTGGTTCGCGCCGGAACAAATCGTATGCAATATCCATCAGACGCACCAGATTGGCGCGCTCGCGGGTATCGCTTTCGAACAGATTGTATGCAACGCGGTTGAATACATGCGTCGGATCACACTGGTTAAAGGCGTTTACCGTCGTCAGAATCGTTGTGACAAACGACAAATCCGAGAATCCTTCGGTCGTCCATACGCGATCGGGATCGATGGGCGATGCCAGGGCTCGCAGCAGACTGTACAGATGCTCCTGTTCCAGAATCCAGCCCGCGAGCATATAAGCCGCGCCGACCAGTTTCTGCGGTGCTTCTTTGCCCGATTCCATCACGTGCAGAACCATGCGGCGGAATTTGGCAAGCCCCTCGGGATCGCTGTCGAGTTCGTTGAACAGTTCGAAATAGGCATATAACAGCCGGCCCGAAAGCAAATCGATCACTTCGGGAATCGCCGTTTCGTTAATCCATGTCTTGCGATCGCCACTGGCCGTGTGTTCGTTAAAGATGTCGAGCAAAAGCTCAAGAACGCTTGCGACAATGTGGATGCCGGCAGGCTTTTCAAATGCGACGCTGCCATCGGGACGTTCGATGGTGTGGATCGTGATTTCCTTTATGCCATCGAGGGCTTCGGTGAGCTGATCTTCGGTTTGGGGATTGGCGTCGAGCAAATCGCTGATGGCCCGGATGCCGTCGATATACAGATACGCCGGCGACAACGGCTTAATCCGGTTGTCGGCTGGATCGTAGGTGAACGTGTTGCCCATGATATTGGTGAGTTCGGGATCGGGCGTGAGCAGGTATTCGACGAACTTTTCAAACCGCTGCGTGAGCCGTGTGCCATCCGCCAGCTCGACATTGAGCAGCGCATCGCAAAGCGCACCGACATCGGCAACGACATTGGTCTCGGCAAGCGCACGAATCAGAACCGGTTCCAGACTGCGGAAATCCATCGGCTCCATTTCGAGCGGCCTGAGCACGTTCATGTTGCCTTCTTCGTCGTATTCCACATATTCATATTTGCAATCGGTGCAGACGCCCGTCGGATAATATTCAAAGATGATCGCCACAATGCGCACAAATACAGCGGTCTGGCCGTATTTGTTAAAGATCTTCACGATGGGATAGAGCGCATCTGCAAGTCCCGAAGCTTCGATCGCCAGCAGCGTATCGGCATTCACTTCCAGACAGCGGTGGCCCGATCGGCATGTCGCCACGTTCAGTTCCAGCGAGAACGATTCGGTTTCGCTCTTCAGAATGGGGCGGTTGAACAGACGTGTGACTTCCGAGGTTTTGGGGACTGTGCTCAGCTTGAGGTTGAACATATTGTCGACGAGCATCGACAAAAGTCCGGCAACTGTATCGCCGTCGGCCCCAATCAGGCTGGCCAGATTGATGAACGACGGGTTGATGTGTTCGGCGAGCACCAAATCCCGCGTATAGGTGAGCAGATAGGCTTCGGCCAGATTGTCGAACGACATCAGCGAACCCAGCGCGGTGCCAATCGCCGTCAGATCCGTTCCCTTGTACGAGACATGCGTCGTGTGCACTTCGTAAGGCGTTTCGGAGGTTTCCCACATCAGGTGGGTGATGCGCTGGAACAGCGACCGGTTTTCGAACGATTCGGGTTTGTCGTGCTCCGCTTTTACAGTGCCCAGCACTTCGTCGCGCGGACATGCGCGGATGCAGTTCATGCGATCGAATGTGCCCTGCTCAAACTGCGATTCGCAGTTCTGGAAACAGCCTTCGTAAATGCTGTTGGGATCGACCGAAATAAACGAGTTTTTAACGGCGGCGAGCTCCGACAGGATGGGGGCGATATTTGCCGCCATCGGGTCGTCGAGCGCCACGAGCAGTTCGTCGAGCATTCCCGGCACCTGAGCCAGCTTGAGCACTTCGGGCAGCAAACGGTCTATCAGGTTGTTGTCGACCGAGAAATTCGACGGCGTTTCGTCATAGATATCAAAGATGATTTCGACATCGCGCAGAATGCGCGCCACGACATCCTGATCGTGCTTGAGCAGCCAGATTGCAGCCTCGAAATTCGGGCCGACCGAATCGTGATCGAGCGTCGTCAAAACCGCAGCCAACAGCTGCGCAACGCCAGAAGTACGCTCAAATCCTGTGTATTCGCCATGTTCGTCGGTGTAGGTCGTCGGTTTTCCGAGCAGCGTTTGGGTCGCCCGCAATGCCTTGTCGAGCGTCTCGTTTTCGAGCAGTGTGTCGCCTTCGCGCAGCAAATAAGCCAGCGGCGTCTTTTGCAAATCAAACGTCTCGAATACCGGTTCGCCGTTTTTCAAGAGTTCACCCGAGGATGACAGCGAAAAACCGGGCGCGGCGCCGGCTTCGGTTTCGAACGGACTCACGCGGCTGCCGTCGTTCAGAATAAACCAGCCATTCGCATCCAAATCGGCGCGTCCATCGTTATCGCTGTCGACAAACGGCGCATAAACCGAAGACCCCGAAACCGGTCGAATGATGGCATGCCCGCGATCGTCAAGCTTTGCAACGATTTGCGGATTGTAGGCTCCGGCGGGCGTGTAATCGTCGTCGGGCTCGAACAGCATATCAAATGCCCGGCGGATAAATCGCGTCGGATTGTTGTCGGGCTTTAGGTCGGCTGCCGCTATCGACAGCTCGCGAAGCATCTGGTTCGTCGCATTGCGAGAATCCGTCGTGTGCTTCAATATCAGATCGAGCATCTCATCGGTGATTTCGGGCAGCGCGTCGTACCCAAACACCAGACCAAACGGATTGGCCTGATCCATGTGCAGCTCGAAATTCGGGGCGTTGGTGAGATAATGGATGCCTTCGACGGCATCGGGCGTGTTGCGCACCTCGTCCACGACGACCCCAATCTTGCGCAGCATCCCGGGATAAAGCATGTTTTCATACAGCGGCACGACGTCGATAAACATCTGGTTGGCCGCATCGTAGTCATCCCGGGTAAGCGAGGTATCGACGGCATCGACAAAGACGTCGCGGTGGGATTCAAAAGTGCCCAGAAACTGCGCACTGCTGTGATCCACCGAGTGCACCGAATTATCGTACACAATCTTGTACAGCTCTTCGCCGAATGTGCCCACCGCTCGCTGTTCGCGCTGCGGATCGATTTCTTCAACGCACCCGATCAACGGCAGACCAATGGTCAGCCCCATGAGAATCGCAAGCGTGTTTAGAATTTTTATATTCTTCATAACGCACAAATTTTATTTTAAAACACAAAAGTTTTGTGAATTTATTGTTTGACGCGGTGCGTTAGGTAAAATAAAATTCCAAACGCAAGTATGCTTATCGCGATGATGGTTGGAAATCAAGCGATTTTTTGTTGGCGCGCTGTATGCCGCAGGCATAGGCGCGCCGCCGCGCTGTATGCCGCAGGCATAGGCGCGGTCCCCCAAAGCGCATGCCTCACGAACGGCTGTTGTTTTGTTTTTTCTCGATTTCGCGATGGTGGATGGACCAGTCGGCGGAATCGTCGTGCAAGCGGCTGTAGATGGCTTCGGCCAGAGCGACGCTTCGGTGCTGTCCGCCGGTGCAACCGATGCCGATGGTGAGGTAGCGTTTGCCTTCGGCGCGGTACCGTGGCACCAGAAACCGGATGAGGTCGCAGGTTTTGTCGAGGAATGATGAAGCGTCGGGGTCTGAAAAGACGTAGTCGGCGACGGGTTTGTCGAGGCCGGTTTGGTGCGACAGTTCGGGCACAAAGTAGGGATTTTTGAGGAACCGCACGTCGAAAACGAGGTCGGCGTCGAGCAGAATGCCGTATTTGTATCCGAAGCTGACGACGGTGATGCGCATGTTTTGTGGCTCGAAAGCGTATCGCGAGCGGATTTCGTCGCGCAGCGCATGCGGCGACATTTCGGAGGTATCGACGCGCGTCTGGATATAGGGGTCGAGCACCTGCAGCATGCGTCGTTCGTGCGCAATCGCCGCGTTGAGATCGCCGCTTTTGTCGAGCGGATGCGTGCGTCGCGTCTCTTTATAGCGCCGTTTGAGCACCTGGTCGTGCGCATCGAGAAACACGATTTCGGGCGCATAACCGCTTGCGATGAGCCCATCGATAACCTGCGGCGCCTGCGGCAGAAAAACCGAATCGCGGATATCGACGCCCACCGCCACTCGCCGCACTTTTGCATGCGACGCAATCAGCTTGAGAAACTCGGGCAGCAGCACCAGCGGCAGGTTGTCGATGCAGTAAAAGCCCAAATCTTCGAGCGTATGCAGCGCTGTCGTCTTGCCTGCACCGCCCATTCCCGAAATCAGTACGAGTTGTAATGGATTCATGTGCGCCCCCGGTGTATAATCGTTCACCTGTGCCATGACGATAATACATCCATGAGCACAAAAAATCTGCATTTCTTCGTGATTGGTTATGATGAATCGTCTTTATTTTGCCGTCATTATTGTTGGTTTGTTGTGCCTGTGTGGGTGCCGTGACGTGCATCGTTCGTTTTGCGAACAGGCCGTGTCAAAGCTGTGTGATCGCTGTGCCCAATGCGGCGACTATAAATCGTGCGGCCTGATGCGCGCCGCCGACCGCACTGCCTGCGTCGACTCACTCGAAAGCGTTTGCGCCGCCTACGACAGCGCCTATTCGGCCGAAGTCGCCCGCAGCTGCCTGAATCAGCTCGACACGCTCACCTGCGAAACGCTCAAATCGAGCGGTAAACCCGAAGTCTGCACGCGGCTGTTCTAGATGAGATGGAGACAGGGGGCACAGCCCCCTCGCGGCTATGCTCGCATACGCCGCGCCCCCATTCGGCTATGTGCTCGCTGTAAACAGCTGCGCGCATACGCCGTTTTTGATGGTGCGGGGACACCCCGCAACGCCCCGGTTTTGGGAATGCACCGAATCTTTTGCCTCATATCCGCATTGCTGTGCGTGTCGTGCGCTTCGAACGAAAGCGCCGTGCAATCCGCATATCGCGACTATATCGATAATTGCCGCAATCAGCGCACAGAACAGGCTGCAGCAATGGTCACAGAGTCGGTTGCCGAACCCTGCCCGGATGTCGTCGAAAATTTGTCGCCCGACGAATCTTTCGAAACAGTCGCGTCCATAGACGCCTTTACCTTCGTCGACAGCGGCGACGGCTATCGCCTCGACGTGCATCAGATGATGAATCCGCATGTGATTGGCAGTGCGCTGATGCGCATCAAATATGCGCTGCAGACCCGCGATGCCGAAATGTTTCACGATTGTCTGGCGCAGCAGATGATCGCCCGATATCCCAAAGATACGCTAAAGCAGCAGCTGGCCGGTGATCCCGATTTGAATGCGCTGTATGCGGCGCTTGCCGCTTCGTCGCTCGACGATATGCAATGTGAGAAACAGGATAAAGGTGCGCGCTGTTTTGCTTCGGGCATGACGGTATCGCTTGAGCTGGTCGAACACGACTGGAAACTGGCGGGCTTCGAGTAGCCTTGTGATGATTTATTGTTGGCGAGTGTTGGCAATTAAAGTATGATATAAATGTGATAGAGCGACATGATTTTTTGGAGGCGCTATGAAAGAGAGTTTGCACATCAACCCCGAAATCGTTGCAAGACGATGTGCGGTGAAGTCTCTGGATTACCGCCAGCTCACGCCACTCGACTGGATCGTTCTGGATTTTGCCGACGGCCTTAAATCGTTCAGCGAGATATCGCGTCTGATTCCGGCTGAACCCGATGATATCTCGACGGCTTATTATCATCTGCGGCTGCTTGGTCTGATTACGTGGCAGTCTGCGGGCAATGCGCCCAAAACCGGCGCAGAACAAAGCCGTCCCGAAACCAGCCGTTCGGGCATGAGCGCAGGTGTAGGTCAGTCGGGGCTTAACCGTTCGAGCGTCAATCCGAGCATTGCGACTCAGAATCCCTCGCGATCGGGCAGCAATCAGAGTCTGGTGGGCATTCCGCAGCAGCCGGGTTCTACCGGTGTTTCGTCGGCGGGGATTTCGCAGTTGCCCAATGCTGGTGCGATGCGCGATTCTTCTCTGCGGATGCGATCGGTGATTTCACTTGAGCCTGCGGTGAGCGGCTATTCGGACGAAGTTTGCGCGCAGTATCTGCCGCCGCGTCTGTTCACGACGTTCCGCAGATTCCAGCCGACTCTGCTCAATGCCAGTCTCGATGTGCCCGTCGAAGCGCAGGCCTTTATCGAGTTCATCCACGAAAACCTTTCGACAATGTCTCCCTGTGATTTGCTCGGTTTGCCCGAGGGAACAACCGACAAGGCGTTGATTCGTCAGGCTTATCTTAACCGCACAAAACTATTCCATCCGGATCGGTATTTCCGAAAGAATACCGGCGCATTTGCACCGCGAATCGCGGCGATCTTTAAGGCGATTTCGAGCGCATTTGCGACTTTGCAGGCGCAATAGCCAACCATATCGCGAGGCATATCCGGCATCATTGCTCACGGTATGGTTTCGCCTGGGGAACACATTATTCCGTTAATTACCAGTATTGGAACAGGGTATTATGACAGAATATGCATTGGGCATAGATCTTGGGACAACCAATTCCTGTGTATCGATCGTTGAGCAGGGCAAACCGATTATCATTGCCAACAGTGCCGGATACAAGACAACGCCTTCGATTGTCGCGATTTCCGAATCGGGCAAGCGTCTGATTGGGCAGCTTGCAAAGCGTCAGGCCATCACGAACGCCACCAATACGGTATATTCCACCAAACGGTTAATCGGGCGCACCATCAACGATCCCGAGGTGCAGAACTGCATCGCGACGCTTCCCTACGAAATCGTCGAAGGTCCGCACGACGATATCCGCGTCGTCATGCGCGACAAACAGTATTCATTGCCCGAAATTTCGGCCATGATTCTTGGGGAGCTCCGGCAGGTTGCCGAGCATTATCTGGGAACGCCGATTACCGATGCCATCATTACTGTCCCGGCCTATTTCAACGATGCCCAGCGTCAGGCCACGATCGATGCCGGCACCATTGCCGGTCTCAATGTGCTGCGCATCATCAACGAGCCGACGGCGGCTGCAATCGCCTACGGCACGCAGAACAAAAAACGCGAGACCATTGCTGTATTCGATTTGGGCGGCGGTACGTTCGATATCTCGATTCTGTCGATAGACGACGGCATTTTCAACGTGATGTCGACGACCGGCGATACCTTTTTGGGCGGCGAGGATTTCGACAACCGGCTCATCGAATATCTGGTGCTCAATTTCGCCCGTGAGCATGATATCGATTTGCGCGACGATCCCATGGCCATGCAGCGGCTCAAAATTGCGGCAGAAAAAGCCAAATGCGAGCTGTCCGAAATGAAGTCCACCGAGATCAATCTGCCCTTTATTTGCACCGATGCCAGCGGTACGCCGCTGCACATCAATACGACGGTCACGCTGGAGCAGTTCGAGAATCTGGTGATTGACCTGGTCAAGCGCACGCTCAAGATTTGCCAGGTCGCTTTGATGAACGCCAACGTCACCCAAAACGATATCGACGAAGTCGTTCTGGTCGGCGGAATGACCCGAATGCCGCTCGTTCAGCGGGCGGTCGCAGAGTTCTTCCACAAACAGCCCGCCAAAAACATCAATCCCGACGAAGTCGTTGCGGTCGGCGCCGCCATTCAGGCCGATGGGCTCATTCATCAGGGGCAGAAGCACATCCTGCTCGACGTGACGCCGCTCGATCTTGGCATCGCGGTGCACGGCGGAAAATTCCACGTGATTACGCCCAAAAATACGACCATTCCATGCACCAACAGCGTCGTTTTTACGACTTCGTTCGACAACCAGACGTCGCTGCGCATCGTCGTACTGCAGGGTGAACAGCAGCAGGCAGCCGAAAACCAGCGTCTGGCTGAGTTCACGTTTTCGGGCATACGCCCGGGGCCTGCGGGTTCGGTCGATATCCAGATTAAGTTCGATGTCGATCCCGATGGCATCGTCAATGTGACCGCCAAAGATTTGCAAACGCAGCATGAGCATTTCGTGACGGTATCGCGGTCATCCAATCTCACGCCCGAAGAAATCGCGCAGATGACCAAAGACAATGCCGATTATCTGGCAGCCGAAAAGATGAATGCAGACCTCAAGCAGGCGGTTGAATACCTCAAGCTGAGCCTTAAATCGCTGCGGGATTTGAATGCATCGAACAGTTTGCCTGCGCCAATCGCCAACTTTACCAAAAACCTGCTGCAGCGTGGTGACGATTTGGTCAAGTCGCCCGATACAGTGGATAACGTCAATCGCATGACAGACGATATCAACAATGCGATTTCGTTAATCAGCGAAGGCCAGTAGGTGCGCCAAAATGCGCGAAACGCGGCGTATCCTGCAAGGATAGCCGCGTTGGCGAGCTGTATGGGTGGACGCTGTGCGGCCGCCCATAGGCGAGCGCGACGTGTCATGGGCACGTCGCCACTTGTTAATAGGCTTTTTTGGCGTTCGTAATATCGATGCTGTCGAGCACGTTCAGGCGCGGATTATCGGGATTGTAGCGAACGGTGCATTCCAGTGGGAGCTGGAAAACGGGCTGCTGCTCGCTGGGCAGATTCTGGACGGGGAAGAGCCCGGCCCACAGGCGGCCTTTGGTGAACATGCGGTCTTTGCTGCGGAACGTGTATTCGACGCATTTTACCGAATGCATGGAGTAGGCGCGAACGACGCCTTTGACCGTAATCCAGCGGGAGCTAGGCGTGTAGCTGTTTGACTGGCCCGTGAGGAAATTGACGATGCGCTGTTTGAGCGTGGGCTTTTCTTCGACGAGATCGCCTTCTTCGGGACGGTAGCTGGGGGAGACGCCGCGCATGACGAGCGTGATTTTGTTCATCAGGTCGTCGGCGTTGGGCGGACGCTTGGTGCGTTCGGACTGCAGCATCATGCCGAGGAGTTCGCGCATGTGTTTGGACGTTTGCGGGGCGTAGGTGTCGAGGGCCTGTTCGAACTGGAGGTCGAAAACGTCGGCTTCGAGATCGATTGGGGCTTTTCCTGTGAGCATGTGCAGGGCGGTGGCGCCGAGCGCATAGAAATCTGACTGGGTTTCGCACTCGCCCATCATCTGTTCGGGTGCCATGTAGCCGTATGTACCGGCGATGGTGGAGCTTCCCGATTTATTCTGCGGGTTTGCGACGGCGCCGAAGTCGATGAGGTAGGGGTTGAGGCGGACGTCGGCGAGGGAATCTTCGGGCATCTCGCAGAGGATATTGGAGGGCTTGATATCGCGGTGAATGATGGGGGGCGTGTAGACGGTATGCATTGCCTTGAGGATTTCGGCAACGCGCAGAATCAGGCGAAGGGTCTCATCTTCGGTAAAGATGCGGCCGTCATCGAGGTAGCTCTGAATCGAGGGGGCGTCGATGAATTCCTGAACGATATAGCACTCGCCGCCGGCTTCGTCGGAGATGATGCTCTCGTAGAACTGGGGGACGCCCTGGATATGTACGCTGCCGAGCACCGCGGCTTCGCGCTTGAACAAATCGAAGCTTTTGAAGTTCTCGCTCTGGGAGAGTTTGAGCGCTTTGATGGCGCACATCTGACCGTTTTTGAGGTTGCGTGCTTTCCAGGTTTTGCCGTTTGCGCCTTCGCCGAGGAGCTCGGTGTAACGGTATTTGAGGGCGAGCATTTCGGGGGTTTCGAGGCGCTGCATGGCGGCTTCTTTGGCGGCGATTTCGTCGGCTTCGCGGCGTGCGGCATCGTCCTCGGGGGTGGGGGAAACTGCGGCATGCTCGTTGTCGTCGGCTATTTTCGCGGCTTCGTTCGCTTGTTCATCCAGAATACTCGGAAGTTTTTCATCCAGAATGGAGTTTGTTTCAGACATATTTTTCCCAGAAAAAGTGGTTTAAAACGAAAAACCAAGCGCCGCGATTATATACGATAATCGGGAATCTGCAAAGACAATAGCTGTATTTATCAGGGGTACAGCATTAACTTTGGAATGGTGTTTATGAAAGCCCGGAGGGCTTTAATATGAATAGCCCCCGGTTGCGTTAGCTACCGGGGGATCTGGGGCATTTTTTTCACCTCTCCCCAACTTTTTTCCAGCCCTTTGGGCTGGAAAAAAGTTGGAAAATAAGGGGGGGGCATTCTTGAACCCCCGGTATTCGCTGCGCTCAAACCGGGGGCTATTGATATTGAACGCCTACGGCGTTCATTACGCGTATTTAAATGCGTTAGCCTATGTATTTATGCGCGATTCCGATTGTGTGGTATAGATGGGAATGGGCAAACTACGGCCGCAGGCCGTCCAACAGAACTTTAGGAAATCTATGAAAAAACTGCAGATACTATCACTCATCGGTTCGATGCTGCTGCCATGTGCGGTATTCGCCCAAAATAATGGTCCTGCGGCACCTGCGGCTCCGGCCATAAAACCGCTGGATGCGAAGAACACGCAGGGCGCGCGGACGCATGAAGATTTTGTCTGGACGGCCGAGGGCGGCCTGCGGCTGGCGCATGCGCCCACGGGTAAAAACGGATTCTGGGCAGCGCCCTTTGGCATGCACGGGGACGGCGTCGTGCGCGCAACCGTCAATCTTGGCAGTCATCCCGATTTCTCGCTGTTGTTCAGAGCCACATTCCCGCAGAAAGTTGCCGAAGTGAGCGGATACAGCCTGTCGGTTCACCGCAGCGATGTGCAAATTCACCGCTGGGAAGACGGTTATGCGCAGCCGGTTGTCTATGGCACCAAAGTGAAGATGCCGAAGGTGATCGATATTCTGGTCACGTTGAAAGGACCGCATTTCGACATCGAGATTCGTGATCATGCGACGCAAAAGGTGCTCCACACCGTGTCGAGTGATGATGCATCGCTGCGCGGCACAGAAATCGGCTATCGGGTGCATAAAAAGCAGGGCAAAGACACGGGACTGATGGCGCTCGATTTCGTTGCCGGAGAAAAATACAAAGGCAAATGGCCGTCTTTGGGCGATCCCGATGCGTATTTGCGGCAGCAGCCGGTTGTCTATGTGGTCGTTCCCGAAGGCACACCGTCCAAAAACCTCAAATCGTGCAAGAAAGTGAGCAATGCGGGGATCGACAAATACGATGTCTATCGCTGCAGTCACAGCGGGATGATGTCACTTGTGGATGATGCGCGGCGCCTGCCCGACGGCTGGTTCTGGTCTGAACCCCGGAACAGTTTTGTCGATGGGGAATACCGCAAGGCTGTGGCCGATTTGGGGTGCAAAGTGCCGATGCGATGCGACGAAAGCCAGCCGGTGATGCCGAATCGCAGCACCAAAGATGCCGCCATGATACAGGCCTATATCGACAATTATGGCGTGGAATGCCGCAAGCGGTATGCGCATGCGCGCATCGAGACGGTTGGTTCGACGTGGATGGGGCATCCCATCCGTGCCGTGGTTTTGTCGAATAAATCACCTGATGCCGTGATGCCTCGCGTGCATTTTAACGGTTCGCACCATGGGGTTGAGCTGCTGGCGACCGATTTCGCGTTCGACGTGCTGGAGCAGCTGTGTGAAACGCAGGATCCCGACGACATCATGCGATACAAAAAAATCCTGGATGATGTTGAGGTTTGGGTGATTCCGACGGTGAATCTGGATGGTGTGGATTTGTACTATCACGTTTCGGATCACCTGGGGCGCAAGAATGGCCGCGGTGTATTCAAGAAGTCTGTGAATGACAGGCCGTGGCCGGGCAGAACCGGTCTTGCGCAGCCGCAGTATGGCTATAACCGCTATCGGCCGAACGATATCCGGGTGGGCGGCGGCGTTGATATCAACCGGAATTATCCGCTGCACTGGGGTGCAACCGGCGAACTGTCGTCGTCGGAACATCCGCGCGATTATTGGTATCGCGGCACGGCACCGGCCAGTGAACCCGAGATCCAGTCGATGATGAACATGTTTCAGCATACGCAGTTCGTGTCGTCGATTAGTTTTCACACGGTTTCGACGCGGATTTTGTCGCCCTATTCCATCGATGCGCTCCAGAATCCGCCGCACGAAAAGGATCAGGCGTGGCAGCTGGCGCTCAAGATGGCCGAAAGCGCCGGCATGCAGGCAAATGGCAAGTATTACCTGGTTGTGAAGAATCTGTATTCGGTCGATGGAACGGATCAGGACTGGTTCCGGATGGCCGAGGGCACAACGGCCTATCTTATCGAGGGATCGCTGCACAATCCGTCGGGCGCAAAGCGGCTGGAAGCCATCGCCAAAAATCGACCGGCCTGGCAGACGTTTTTGGATGCTGCGCCCGCTTCGACGATTGTGCGCGTGCAGGATGAATCGGGACAACCGCTGATTGCCGAGGTTTCGTACAGCGATGTGCCGGCGCTGAACAACGAACACTGGCTCACGCGCTGTGATGACGGGACGCACGCCATGCTTTGCTTTGGATCGCGCAAAGTGACGGTCACGCTGATGGATGGATCGACGCAGACCAAAACCGTGGGCTGCGGTGCGCATCCGACCGTCGTCGACTTCACATTCCAGCGGCCGCAGAACTACAGCCTCGAAGCGGCTTCGTGCGCCTCGGGCATGTGTGAATCATTGTACAGCGTCGATACATTGTGTGCCTTGCGCAGCAATACGTGTCCGTCTGTGCCGGCACAGCGCTATTGCTATATCGACGACAAATGCATTCCTGCCGGCACGACCAAAGATTTGGGCGTTTTTCGCGCGCTTGGCACGCTCAGATGCGATCCGCGCGAGAACAACCGCTACTGGATTCTGGACGAACCGTAATGCGGGCATTGCCCCGGGCTGGCTTAGCTGTCGTGTTCAAGGACCAAATCTGCGGCAGCGCGTCCCGAGGCAATGGCTTCGACGATGGTGGAACCGCCGGTTTTGCAGTCGCCGGCGTAGATCATGCGCGGATCGTCGGGGAGTTTTTCGTCTGCGCGGCTGCCGATTGCACGGATCACCAGGCTGAAATAGGGCAGTTCGATGGTCGAATCCGGCAGGGGCTGCCACTTTTGTCCGTCGTAGACATTGCGGTGGATAAACAGCGAGAGTTTGTCGTCGTGACGCTCGATTTTTTCGGGGCTCGTCATGCCGCTGAGGTTGACGCCGTGATCGATGAGCTCGAGGAATTCCGGGCGCGAAATGCGCATATCGGCGATGCGGCGGCGGATAAACATTTCGACAGAAGATGCGCCAAGACGCAGGGCTGTGAGCGCGCAGTCGGTGGCGACGTTGCCGCCGCCGATTACGGCAACTGCACCGCTGGTGCGGTATTTTTCACGGTTCGTCAGATAATCCATATACGAAATGCTCAGCTCTTCGCCGGGAATTCTGAGCGACACACAATTGGGTTCACCTGTGGCGATGATGATATAGTCGAAATTATCAAGCAGTGTGCGGGGATCGGCGATTTTTTGGTTCAGGTGCAGCGATCCGCGTTCCGTATCGTGTATGAACGACCAGTCTTTTTCGATCACCTCGTGCGGCAGTCTTTCGGCTGGAATCATATTGAGCGCGCCGCCAATGCGATCGCTGGCCTCGAAGATTTCGACGATATAGCCGTTCTGGGCGAGTTTGGATGAAGCCGCCAGACCCGCAGGACCGGCGCCGATAATGGCGATGCGTTTGCCGTTTGCTTCGCTGGTTTCGGGCTGAATCGCATCGTGATTGCGGTAGTTTTCCAAAATCGTTGCCTGAACGCGCGGGATGTTGATCGGGAAATCGATTTGGCTGCGCGTGCACGATTTCATGCAGAATTTATCGGGACAAATCAGACCGCAGGTCTGGCCCATCGGGTTGGTGCGCATGATGGTGCGAACGGCCTCGGGCCATTGCTGCATTTGGGCAAACTGGATGAACTCGTGCGGATTGCAGTTGACGGGGCATGCATTCATGCATGGCTGCGTTCGGCAGTTCAGACAGCGATCCAGTTCGGCTTTGAGCTTAATTTTGGTCAGGTACAGGCTTTTTTCGTTCATTTTTTGCGAATCTCCATGATAGCCCGCTCCGTTGCCGGCGTCACGATTCCGGAACGCGACCATGATTTTTCGCTTGCCACAAATGGCATGCGCACATACAGTTCGGCGATCTATTGGCCGCTGCCAACAGACGCCATACTATATTTAACACGCAGTACATACTCAATATGAACGAAGAACATAAAAAAAGCGCAGGCATGCATTCATCCTCAAATCGTCGCACAGATTCTGGCGATCCCCGCATTGATTCGGGTCATGATGTGCCGCGCCGCACACATAAACAGCCCAAATTCGAAAAGAAGCATACGCCGCACAAAGCGGCGAAAGATCGGCCGGCCAAAGCGGCCCCGGAAGCCGCTGGTGAAGCGGTTTCGGCGGGCAGACGCGATCGCGGCCCGAAGCCGGCAAACAAGCCGGCCAAAGCGCCCAGACTGCAAAAGAATCCGCGCGAACTCGTCGTCGAAACGCTCATCAAGCTGGAGAACGGCGGCTATTCGAATATCGTGTGGGATTTGGCGATTCGCCATTCGGCGCTGAACAATCTCGACAAGATTCTGGCCACGCGCATCTTTTATGGCACCTTGTCGAACATCCGGCTCATCGATGCGCTGTGGAACGATATCGAGCCCGAAATGCTCAGGCGTGCGGATATCGTCGTCAAAATGGCATTGCGCAGCGCGATGTATCAGCTCGTGTTTTTGGATCGCGTTCCCGCCTATTCGATCGTTTCGACGACGGTGGATGTCGTCAAGCATCTGCGCAATCATGCGGCCTGCGGTTATTGCAATGCGCTGCTGCGCAAGGCTGTGGCGCGCCAGGAATCCGGCCGCCTCAAATACAATCCGACAGGCGATGCACTCACCGATTTTGCTGTAAAATACAGCATGAACGAAGATCTGGCCAGACTCATCATCGGCGAATTTGGTGATGATGCGGCCGAGATCGCCGAAAGCATGCTGAGTGTGCCCAGAATGGTGCTGCGCATCAACCAGTCGAAAGTGTCGATGCAGGATTTGCAGAACCGCGAAAACTTCGATATCGAGCCGTCCCAGCTGTTTCCCCAGACGTCGTGTGTCGTGCAAAAGCGGCACGAAGCCATCGAAAAGGCGCTGGATGACGGTGAGGTCTGCGTGCAGGACGATGCGGCCCAGATGGCGGTGATGGCGCTTGGAAAGCCGGAATCATGGGCTGTTGGCCGCGATGATGTGCATTTGTGGGATGCATGCGCAGGTCACGGCGGCAAATCGATTTATTTGCTCGACGAGATTGCGTGCGACAAATCACAGCGCAAATTCCAGCTGCTCAGCACCGATTTGTTCGCCACAAAACTGGAGCGTTTGCAGGAATATCATCAAAAGCATTTTGGGGCTCAAAAGCTGATCACCAAAGCCCGTGATTTAACGATTGGCGGCAGTGTGCCGCTGGCGCCGTTCGACGTGATTCTGGTCGATGCGCCATGCTCGGGGCTCGGTGTGCTGCGCCGTCATCCCGAAGTCAAATTGCTGCGAAAAGCCGAGGATATCGCTTCGCTTGTCGAACTGCAGCACCAGATTCTGGACAATGTCTGCCGCCATTTGCGCGTCGGCGGCATTCTGGTCTATGCGGTTTGCACGATCACCCAGGCCGAATGCGAGCAGCAGGTCGAAAGGTTTTTGCAGCAGCATCCGAATTTTGAACGCCGCAGTCTGCCGGCCGAATGTACCAATGGCCGCGAAGAATGCGCGCAAATCAAGCTGCTGCCGCATACCGATGGCTGCGATGGTTTCTTTGTCGCACGGTTTACGCGGGTTTCGTAAGGCACATTCTGAGCGCGTTTAAATCGGGGCATCCCGTGCTGCGCCAAATCAGCCGGCCGATATCGATCCATTCCTGCACGAGGCTTTCGAGACCGGCGATGTGGCTGTCGTGATAGGCGCGGTACAGCGGCTGCGCGATGGCCACCAAATCTGCGCCCAGCGACAGGGCTTTGACCAGATCGAGCGCATCACGGATGCCGCCCGAAGCGATGAGCGTGCGGTCGCCCAGTGAGGCGCGGCAGCTGCGAATCGACGTTTCGAGCGAATAGCCGATTGCGTCGAGTGCGGCGATATTGCTGGCCGATATTGGTGTCTGCCTGCGCATGGCTTCGATCTTTATCCACGAAGTGCCGCCGCGTGACGATGTCTCGATGCCCGCAATCGGCAGAGTGCCCAGGCGCTTTGCACAGCCGCCGCCAATCCCGCTGCCCACTTCCTTTATCAGCACCGGCAGTGGAAACGCTTCGATAAACCGGCGCAGTTCCCCATAATCACAGCAAAATGCGTGGTTGCCTTCGTCCTGCACATATTCCTGCAGTCCGTTCAGATGGATAAAAAGCCCGGTGCATCCCAGCCGCTTGCATTTTTCGGCCACGTATTCGGGCTTGTATCGCTTGATTTCGCTCGCCCCAAGATTGGCAAACAGCGCTTCGACCTCGCCGGAACCATATGTTTCGGCCAGCGATTCGTTTTCGAGACAGATGCGGATGGATCCGAGGCACATGGCCAGACCATGGGTTTGCGCCAGTTTGCGCAACGCTGTGTTGAATGCGGATGCCTGCGGAATTCCGCCGGTTATGGCGCCGAACATCAGCGGGAATTTGACGGCGATGCCTGCGATTTTTGAGGCAGTGTCCAGGCGCTCGGGAGGCATTTCGAACAGCGCATCGTAGGGCAGATGCAGGTGATCCAGTTCCGCACCGCTGCCGCGGGTGGATTCGTCCAGGCAAAGTGCGAGGTGGGCCAGTTTTCTTTCTTCGTTCGTCGGCATAGCAGATCCATGGTTTACTGTAGTTCTTTTGGGGACGGCCTGCGGCCGTAAGCGCATTCTTTGGCGGCTACGCGCCGCAGGCGGTTAGAGGGTGTGCCACCGCGCACACCCTCTAACAACTCCCGCGCGGCCGGGGGAAGCCCCCGGACCCCCTATTGGGGCTTTTAGTTCTATTCAATCCAGTCCACGCCTGTGAAACGCCGTCCGGGCGAGCACAGGCGTGCGCGCCGACGTCGTGTCGGCGCGTTTATTTGATTTCGGGCTCATCATGACGGCTTGCGCCGTAAGTATTTTGCTTTCGCTGCTTGCGCCGTAAGCACATCGTAAGCATTACATTGAATCCTTTACAAATAAGCAACGAATATTTGCCAGAATCAAAAACTTCTCTAAACTATGGGGTTGTTGCGATGTGTAAATGCGTGGAGCAGTGAGATGATGAACAACAGCCGGCTGGTTTTATCGATGATTTCGGTGGTGTCTGCGTTGAGCGCGGTACCCGGCGCGATGGCGCAGCCCGACCTGAGCCTGTGCGACGCATCGTCTGGAATTCAGAGCAAATCACAGATTCTGGAGCGCATTCCCGAAGCGATGCGGCCGATTTTTTTGCCGGTGCTGAAGGAAACGCCGCAGCTGCCGCTGTATGCGTCGAACGACGAACTGCCGCCGGCCGACCAGCCCGAGGCGCGGTGCGCGTATTTCAGCTGTCTGCCGCTTGTTGATCTGCCCGACGACGTCTACTACACGGTGAGCGAGCCGCACAACACGGTCGCGCAGCAGGCGTCGAAATGGGGCGTGCCGTCGAACGTGATCACGGCGCTCAACGATGGGCTCAAGCTCGAAACGGTTTTGGAGCCCGGCCAAAAGATACTGGTGGAAGCCCGCATGCCTTCTGCGCCTGTGCCCTATTCGTCGGGCAAAGCCAATCGCGGCCGTCTGCGCAATGCCCGCCTCATGCCCGAAGGCAAGGGCTATTATCTGCGCGATTTGCGCCCGCATTCGTGGGGAACCGATACGACGATACAAAGTCTGCTCACGGCTTTTGATGCCTATGCGCGCGCGTTTCCCGATGGTCCGCCCATCAACGTCGGCGACATTTCCAAACGCCGTGGCGGCCGCTTTGGACCGCACAAATCGCACCAGTCCGGCCGCGATGTCGATGTCGGATTCGTGCATTTTCTGCCGGAGGGCGAGCCGCTGCCCAAGCACTTCACCCGCGCATCGGCCGAAAATCTCGACGTCGAAAAAACGTGGGTTTTCCTCGAGGCGCTCATCCGAACGGGCAATGTGCAAATCATCTTTGTCGATGTGAACGTGCAGAAACTGCTGCGCGCCTACATCCGCGACAAACTCACGCCCGAACAGCTCGACGCCGTCTTTTCGTGGCCGCATCGCAAAACGTCATCCGAAGCATTGCTGCGCCACTGGCCCGGCCACAAAAATCACTTTCACATTCGGTTTAAATGCCCGCCCGGACAGTTGGGGTGCCGTTCGTAGCACATAAAAATCTGCGCCATCACTGGGGATGACGCGACTCGGGGCGTTGCGGGGTGTCCCCGCAGCGGGGGGCGCTGCGTATGGGGGCGGCGCTATCTCGCTTGCGGGCGACCACATGGGGTCGCCCCTACGCTCGATACGCGCTCGCGGCGCGGCTATTTTGCCGCCGGGCGCGCCCGGCGGCGCAATACACCGCGCCCACACAAAAGCCGCACCCATAGCAGCGTTGGGGGGCCGCTGCCCCCCTTGCATGGACGTTATGCGTCCTTAAAGTCGTTTCGGTGGCGGAAGCTGTAACTGTAGCCGTGCACCGTGTATCCCATAAACGCCAGCATGGCCAGTATCAGCAGCATGGTGGGCCAGACTTTGCGGGGCGATTCGCCGGCTTCGATGATGAAGCCTTCTTCGCAGATGATGCTGGGATCCTGATAGACGCCGCCGACTGCAATGACTTCGCCGGTTTCGAGCGCGGCCACGTCGTAGATGTCTTCGAGCACGGGGATTTCGACGAGTTCGAGGCCGTTCTGCATGAATTTGTCGTGGGCGGTATGGATGGCGCCGCCTTTGCCGGTCATGTAGATTTGGAAGCGGTCGGCGGATTCGGCGATGGCGCACGACGTAAAGTCGTGGTCGAGTTTGAATGTGAGCTTGGTCCAGGTGCGGATGTCGTCGCTGAACCGGTAGACCAGGCCGGCATCACCGACGGCCAGGCCGTATGTGCCGTCTTGCGACAGGCATACGCCGCGCAGTGTTTGTGTGGCGCCGGTTTTGATTTGCGACCAGGTGGCGCCGTAATCCTGCGAAACGAGAATCGTGGCATCGTCACCGACGGCGACCGCGTTGTTTTGTGCGGTTGCGACGCTGTAGTAATCGGTGATGCGGTCGGAACGCCACGACCATTTTTGTCCGTCGCGCGACATCAGGATGAGCGGATAGGTGCCGTCTGAGGCCGTGCTGAGCCACCAGCGGCCGTCGGGATGTTTATAGAAGCGGACGTCGCTCGGATCGAAGCCGACGACGGTCGACCAGAGGGCGCTGCCGCCTGTGGCGGTGATTTGGTATTTGCCGCTGCCCACGCTCTGGGTTTTGAGAAAGACGAGTTTGTCGCCGTCGCATGCGGCATCGGCAACATCGGTTTGTATGGTGCCGTTGGTATAGAGTTTATGCGTGGTGATATCGAGTATCGCGTTTGTGCCGTGGCATGCGATGAGCCGCGAATCGAGTTTGTCGGGCGCATTGTCGGCCGGAATGTCGAGATTCTGGAAGGGTGAGAGCGTCGGGTCGCCGGACGTGCTGAGCGTTGTGGTTTGATAGACGGCGGGGGCGGTTTTGAGCAAAGCGCTGATGACCAGGGTGTTTGGGGAATCGGCGGCGATATGAAGTAATGCGTGATCGGGATCGGTGCAGTCGATTATCTGAAATTCGCTGGTCAGAGCCGGTTTTTTGTAGACGCATTTGGAATCGATGAGATAGCCGGTCTGGCCGATAAAGACGCCGTCGATAAAATCGGCTTCGTTGCTGAGGTTGTGCCATTTTCCCTGGCTGCGGATATCTTCGAGCGCGGTGCCTTTGCGGTCGAAAGCCCATGCGGCGACGCCGTCGTCGGTGGCGGCGATTTTGCGGATGGGTGCTGAGATTCCCGAGTTTTCGCGTTTGAATGTATAGCCGTTGTCGATGGAACGATAGATGCTGCCGTCGTCTGCGGCGATGAGCGCGATTTGTCCGCGGGCGGCGTTGGGCACAAGCGGCAGTTCCTGGCCTGCGACAAAGATATCGCGGATTTGTGCAGGCAGTTCCTGCCAGAGCTGGTGGTTCACGCCCTGATTGCCGGGGGCGTCCATGATGTGATCGATGTGCGCATTGTCGCCGACTGCCACGATGTTGAGATGGGTATCTTTCTGATCGGCAGGTGCGAAGGCGGCTGCGCGGTAATGATCGGCACCGCTGCGCGAACGCACAAAGCATTCACCATTCGTCGCCCGGCAGAATCCCCACAGTCCATAGGCGCCCGAAAATACAAAGCCATTTGGAAATGCCGGCGATGCTGTGATGTGATAAATCGAGCGCTCACTTGAGATCGGCTTGGTTCGCCAGGTGGCGCCGCCGTCTTCGGTCACAAACATCGTGCCTTTTTCACCGCCAATGACGCCGTGCATATCGTCGACAAAGGTGATCGCGCGCAGCAGCTTGTGTTTGATGTGCATCTCGCGTCTTGTCCACGAATAGCCGTCTTTGCTCGTCATGAGCAGGCTGTCTGAGCCCACGGCAAAGAAAGTGCCGTTGGCATAGGCGATATCGTACAAATCTTCGTCTGTATGGCGCTGCAGCGCTTCGTAAAGTGCCTGTTCGACTTCATTTCCGGCGAGTATATCGTGGACGACCGCGTATCCGGCGGAGTTTCCCGAGATGCGCTGAACCGGGTTGAAATTGCCGTCGCTGCTGGCTTTTGCGACGACGATATTGCCTTTGGTTCCGACGCCGACCCATGTTTTGCCGTCGTTCGAAACCGCCGAGGCGCGGATATCTGCATCGAAATCGATGCCCGGCACATCATCGACCGGCATTTCGCGCCACGAATCGGCGGGATCGTTCAGCGAACGGATGGCAATGGCGCCTTTGGTGCCGGTCGCGATAATTGCGCCGGGCACTTCGGTTAGACTGAGCCAGTCGGCATTTTGCGGCGAAACATTGCGAATCCATGGCGTTTGGGAATCGTCAAGATTTGCAGCCGGTTTGTCGATGAGCATGCTGTTGGATCCCGCAGCAAACCAGCGGCCGTGCGTATAGAGCACATCGTTGAACCGCTGTGTGGAGGCCATTCGTGCCGGTCTGAATCCGCTGGCGGTTGCGGTTTCGATAAGGCCTTCGCGTCCCACTGCGATGATGGCCGGTGCATCGGGCGCTTCGGCGTCTGCGTGGACGATGGCGATATCCTGAATGCTTTGTGAAATCTGGAGTTCGTTGGACGGCTGCGGCTGAGTGCCGCCTACAAAACCGTTGTCTCCGGCCAGAAGCATGGTGTCGGAAGATGCGTCGTAGGTGACGTTGTGTGCGCCAATGCTGTCGGGGAGTTGTGCTTTATGCCATGTTCTGCCGGCATCGATGGTGCGCAGCAGCGATCCGTCGTTGCCCAGGGCGACTGCAGATCTGCCGCGCATCGGCGAAATGGCTGTGATCGAAGCACGGGTATCGGTGTCGCCTTCGAGCACACTGCCATCGGGCATGATTTGCAGTGCGATGCCGCCGCGGCCCAGCAGTTTGGCTTTGCGCTGGCGCTCCAGTGACGACATGTTTTCACAAAAGACCGTGCCGTACTTTTTGCTGAAATAATCGCGCACAAAGGTATAGCGCTTGGCATTGTCGGAGGTGTCGAAACGGCGCAGACGGCCTGTGATTTCCAGCGGTTCGATGCCGGTGTTTGCGCCAATCATGGGCGAGGTCTGTGACTGGAATTTCGCAAACTGTGAATTTTCAAAGGGTTCCTGCACATAGACGCTGCTTCCCATCAGCTGGTAGACGAGCATTTGCTTTTTGGGCAGCAGCTTGCGGTTGCTCTGAATGGGCACATGACGGATGGGAATGCCGCCGAGCGTCACATAGGTGTTGTCGGTAAAATCCTGCTGCTTTGCAGTTTCGCCCGGTGCGGGCAGCCGGTATTCATCTGCACTGCCAAGATTGACGGGTGTGCCGCTGCTGAAGAAATACGCGATATCCTGCCGTTCGCTGTAGATGTACCATGGCACAAAGATGCATACGGCAATGGTGAGAAACGTGTTGAGCGGTGTGATGGGCTTGATTTTTTTGGCTCTTTTCCACGCCTCTCCTGCATCTTCCACGGGGGCTTGCGCGATTGGAGCCTGTGCATCTATGTCTGCTTGTGATGCGCTTTCTGCTTCGGCATTCTGGTCGTCGAAAAACGCAGCGGCGGCTTCTTCGTCATCTGCTTCATCGTAAGTTTCTTCGTCAGCCTCAGATTCTTCGGTTTCTGCAGGATTGGGGCCGCCGATGGAATCGTCGTCTGATGCATTTGCAGGATTGATTTGTTCGTTATTTTCTGCGTTTATATGGTCGTCAGCCATGGATGCCTCCGGAATGATGGACAGATTTGTGTGCACGGCATATTTGCATTCTGTGCAGCAACGTGTAGTTGTATAAAACATGCGGGGCGTTGTCGATAGACAATTCCCAAACCCGGGGACTATCACCGCAAGGGTAACGACGATGGGAGAAATCATATATTTTGACGCCAACGACACGGTTCGCCGGATGATGGTGAAACAGCTAAAGACGTATGGACTTGACGTTGTGGAGCCAAGGTCGCTGGATAAATGCGAAGAAGTGCTCAAACGCTGCAGCAACCCCGTCGTGATCATTCTGGATTTGACGCGTCAGCCCGATCTGCTGCCATCACTGCAGACGATCATCCCCCAATATCTGAACGATCCGGAGCGTTGCATTCTGACCACCACCTCGCCCACGTCGCTCGCGAAATTTCTCACGCGCGATGTTTCGTCGTGCTTTTTTAAACATGTCGTCGAAAGGCCGTTTAAGCGCCTGGATTTTATCCGTTTTGTCGAGGGGATCGTCAAACCGTTTATGGTGGTGCCTGAACTGAAATCGCGGGAACCAGGCGGGGTATCGGTGTTGAATTCGAGTGTCTCGCAGATTGTTGGCGAGGATGTCGAGCAGTCACCCGAAGACAAGACGTTTTCGCAGCAGGTGCATCGTCAGGTCGAAAGCATTGTGCAGGATATATCGGAAGTGCTGCCGCTGGTCGAACTGGACCCGCTGCCGCCGCCGCCGCCCACGGTTCCTCCCGAAGACAGCTCACCCGGTGTGATGCAGCGCATGTCGAGATCGAGCCGTGCAAGGGCTGCTGGCGGCAGGTTTTCGCGCGAAGGCAGCTGGAGCCGTCTGATGCACGAAAGCAGCCAGTCGAATCCTGCGATACAGGCTGCGCCCCAGAATATGCCGAGTCGTTCGCCGTCCGGAATTCGCCCCGGTGTTTCGCGGGATGGCGGTCCAAGCAGCTCGGGCTTAAGGCGCGTGTCGCGCTCCGACAGCTTTCATCGCGTGCGTGAAACACACCACGAACTGGTGGTGAATGCAGAGGATGCAGCCAAAGAACAGCCGAAATCTGTGGAACAGCCGAAGGTCGTGGAACAGCCGAAGGTCGTGGAACAGCCGAAAGTCGTGGAACCGCCGAAGGTCGTTGCGGCATCTGGGGTTCAGAACACCGACGAAGATGCATGCGAAGAAGAAGAGAATACCATTCTGATTTCGCCGTCAAAAGTCCGCATCGTGCAGAGCGCGCCGCCCAGAGCATCGTCTGTGCCGATTGCATCGCCGTTTGCCAACCACACATTCAACAGGCTCGGCACGGTCAATCTGATACGTTTGGTCCAGCATTCATCGCATTTTGGTGTGCCCATCGTGATGGTTTGCCACGGCAGTGCAGCCGAAATCGTTGTGATTATGCATTCCGGCCTGATGATGTGGATCGAGTCGGTTCAAAACCGGGAGATATGGTCTGCCGACCGGTGGCTTCGCGAGAATGGTTTTGATGCGCGCTTGCCCATGCAGCAGCTGATTTCGCATCTCGATAACGGTTTGTCGTTTAACGATGCATTATCCAGCCTGAACCGGGATTCTGTGGGCATCGAAATCTGCACCACGGTGATCGGGCAGGGCATGCGCACGATTGCGCAATCGCGGGATATTCCTTATTCGATTTACGACAGTCTGCCGGCGGAATATGGCGAATTGGTAAAGCAGCGGCCGATGTTTGGCGTCAATATCATCCCCGATCTCTACAAAAAAATGCGCGACCAGCAGGAATCATTTGTGATTTCCGAGCGTTTTAAAAACAACTGTTTCGTGAGACGTCCCTACCGAACGCCTCTGAATGCTTCGATTTCACTCACAGAACCCGAGACCGGTCTGCTCGAACAGCTCAAATCTCCTGCGACCATCCCGGATTTGTCCAAACACACGCCCGAAGCCGAGCGCATGGTCTATCGCATGCTGTTGTTTGAGTTAATCGATTGTACTGCATAAACCACGTGGATTTGATCAAGTGGATTGGGTGTGCTAATCAAACAGTGTAAAGAAGGAGTGATGATCGACTCCGGATATCATTGCGTTCGACCCCCCCATTCATGGATGATAAAGCAGATGAATCACTGGCTTAAAATATGGCTGCGCGTCGTATTGGTGGTGTTTGTGGCGATAGGTTTGTCGATATCGAGTGCCGAGGCAAAGCCCAGAAAAACGTCGCCTGCGGCTAAAGAAACGATCACCTATGTGGTGAAAAAAGGTGATACTGTCGGCAAAATTGCCAATACCTATCATGTGAATGCAGATGATATTGCGCGCTGGAATAATCTGGCGAATGCAGCACAGATACGGATTGGTCAGAAACTGCGCATTCGAGTGCCCAAAGGCAGTGTTTCTGCCGGTGCGTCCGGTTCGTCAAAATCGGCGGGTTCAGAGGTCACCTATGTGACGCAGAATGTTTCGTATGTCGTTAAAAAAGGCGACAATCTGGGCAAAATCTCGCGCAAAACCGGCGTATCGATCGAAGAGCTCAAAAAGCACAACAAATCGCTTCGTAACCATCCCGATCAGCTGCGCGTCGGTCAGACGCTCATTTTGCGGGAGCAAAAAGTTCTGGCGGGCAGTGGTGTATCGCGTGGACTGGCCAATAACGGATCGCTTTCGGGCGGCATCCAGCTCAAGGACGGACCGGGCTATCACGTTCGCAACGGCAAACGCGCCTATGGCACGCCGCTTACCGTGAGTCTGATCATGGAGGCGATGGCTGCATATCACAATAAATATCCCAAAGGTCCGCAATACTCGATTGGCGATCTCTCGGTTCAGGGCGGCGGAAAGCTTTCACCGCATCTCTCGCATCAGTCGGGGCGGGATGTCGATATTACCTATGTCCGCGACTCTGCGGGAAAACTCGATATCGAAAAGAATTGGTTCATCATCGAGTATTTCCTCAAGACAAAGAAAGTGCAGTACATCTTTGTCGATTACAATCTGCAGGCCGATTTCTATAAATTTGCACGCAGCAAAGGGTACAGTGAGTCTGAACTGCGCACCCTGATTCAGTATCCGAACGGCAAACAGAGCTATATGGCGATCGTTCGGCATTCCAAGGGGCACGTGAGCCACCTGCATGTGCGGTTTGTCTGCGCCAGCACCGATGTGAACTGCCATTAATTAGGATGGCTGCGCTCACAGAAATGTCTGTACAGATGGATGAGAATTTCGGCATCGAGGGCCGCGTATTCGAGCTGATGCGGGGTGAGCGGCCGCAGATCCCAGCGCGATGTCTGGTTTGTTTTGTCCATGTCCAGCCCGAATTCGCGCATGCATACCGATTTGAGTGAATGGCCGCCATCGCATTTGCGGCCATAAATCTTTTGGCTCACACGCATGGTGTCGACGATATTGTTGATTTGCATGCCATATTTTTTGAGCACTGTTTTTTCGAACGTCGCATTGTGAATGATCTTGATGATGGCGGGGTGCTCAAAGACCTGCGCCAGACCCGAAAAATCGACGCGCAGCGGATCGATGATGAACGAACGATCGGCGCATCCGATTTGGATGAGGCAGAGCTCCTGATGGTAGAGCGTTGTTTCGACATCCAGACCGATATAGGGCTGTTTGAGAATGATGTTGATCGCCTTGTTGAGCGCAGGTTCATTATCGATATAGGCCCACGGCAAGCGCGTGTGCATGATGCCCGGAATGATTGGCACGTGGGGTGTGGCCGGGAAAGAAACGTCGGATTTGGGGGCCTGGGGCTGCGCATGCTGCGCTTCGGCGCGCGGCTGTTTTTCGGCTTTGGCTTTTGCCGGCTGCTCGGGTGAAAGAAACGCAAACGGCAAATCGTCGATGGTATGACATTGATCCGTGACGATGACCGGCGGACATCCCTGTTCAAATGCCAGGTCGAGTGCGCACCGGAAATCATCGAATAATTCGTCCTGCAGGGATGGCGGCATGATTGGCATCATCCAGCCCAGCATGTGATTTTGCAGGTATTCGGTGCGCACCTGCGCTGGAATCTGCTGCTTGTGCTGGCGCAATGCATCCATTTGTGCGCAAAGCGATTTGAAGCGATCTGCGGCTTTTTCGGCGCTGCCGGTCACCGCAGCCCACGAAATGCGCAGACACAGGTTGCCAAAGGAAATCGTGAGTTTTGGCGCCAGCGACTTGAGCAGAATCGCGACCGCAGCATTGGCTGCAGATCCGGCAAAAGTCCACCAGCAGGCGACGCCGTTTGTCGTTTCGATAAACCGGTGCGCCGGGGCATCTGCAAATGATTTGCGCAGCTCGGACAGGGCTTCTGATGCTGGTGCGCTCAGACGAATACGAGGGGAAATCTGTGGCTCGTACACCAACCGTTCGATTTTGCGGGTGTGCGTATCATCGCAGATAAACGGCATGCAATCGAGCCATGCGGTCGGCGTGGGCGCGGTTTCGGGGCGAATGATGCTTTCGTTGCTGAGCACATGATAGAAGTGACGCTGCCAGCTTTCTCCCGACATCGCAAATCGCGCTGTCGATCGCATGCGCAGAAATCCGCTGGTGATATAGGCACAAAACTGATGGCCCGGTGATTCGCATCGCGTCTCGTGATTGTAGTTAAACAATCCTCCGAGCATATCGATATGCTGTACGCCCGGAAACAGCGCACGGCCTTTGGCTGTTGGCGCATGCGGCGGTCTGGGATCGATATAACCCTGTGATATCCAGTATTCGAATATATTTGTCGCAAACTCGCGGTTGTTCTGGTTCGTGAGACATATCGTTTCGTAGCGCGACAGCGCATCGAACATGCTGTATGCCAGATAACAGCGGTGCAGCCATTTGGGAGGATTCGCCTGCAGTTGGCATGAATCGTCACAGTTCGCAGCTGCATACAAAAGCGCGAAGCGGCTTGTGGTAACAATGGTGGCGATCGGCGATTGTTCAATCCACGAGGTCGCAAGAGAACGAACGTCGTCATACGGGCCGGGATCGATGCTCACCACATGGTCGAAGATCCAGTCGTCGTGCAAAAAAGCCCGCATGCCGTCGTTGACGCCGAATTGATAGCGTTCGTTGGCATGCGCCATCTTTTGGGTATCGCGCCCATAGACCGATATATGGATGCCGTGTGACCATTCCGAATATTTCATGCGGGTTTTGTCGAAACGGCAGGAAACAAGCGAGTCGGATTTTTGGCAGATGGATTTGAATTCGGGGGAAAAACTGTAGGAAGCCGACGACGGGACATATTCGATTGCAATTGCAGAATTGCAGGTCGGGCGCGGGATATCGATGGTACTGATTTCGCCGTGCAGCGCGCGGATTAAAGACAAGTCGGGCGGGGTTGCAAATGACCAGAAATAGGCGACGCCGGCGCGCATGTTTGCTGGGATCTGGGCATAGAGCTGAAGCCACTGAATGAGCGCACAATCGGAAAAATCGATGGGATGGAGCCAGACAAGGAATCGTCTGCACCGTCGTATGGTCGAGAGAAAACCGGCGCTGTTCTGCGCCATTTGCTGCATCAGCATCGATGGCGATACCACCAGAATGCTTTGCGGGCTGCTGCTTGTCGCCGACAGTTCCTGCAGCATGCGCTGCATGGAGGCAGTGCGTATATCTCCAAGGGAAATCCACAGGATGAGTCCATCGCTGTCGCCAGCCATTCCGGCATCGAGACATTCGCGCAGCGATCGGCTGAGCACATACTGTGGTCCCGTGACGATGAAACTGTGTGGCTTTCGAAGCTGCTCGCTCAAATCTCCAGCCAGCGATGTACAACTGCTTTCAAAATCCATAGCGGCATTCAGAATTCAATCCCGGATGATGCACAGCCAAAGAATTCGGCGAATCTCCGGCGCCTGACGTTATTTCTATAATGTTTCCAGGTCCGGCCGCAATCACAATTCGTTAGAATTGGGTTCGGTAAAAGAAAATGGCTGTGTTGTTCGCATGTGATTATTATGTAAGCAGATTGATGGCATAACTGCTTAGAGCTTTGAGCTTAGAGCTTGGAGGTATCCCATCCAACCATAAGCTATAAGCCTTAAGCCATAAGCCATAAGCCATAAGCCATAAGCCATAAGCCATAAGCCAGGAAACATCTGTTTTTTTTGTGTACAAATCTGATTCTGTTGGAAAATTTAAAATTTGACATTGGCACGCGATTGTCTAATATAGGTTTTGTTGTGGGTGGGTGTGGTAATCACACCTACATGTAACCACAGCGTTTATTGTCATCTTATGATGAGGTGAAACCATGAGTCAGATAAGTACAGCAATCGCCAATGTGATGATATCCATCGTCGTATTTGGCGGCTTGATCGCGTTATCTGTGATGGTGCAGCGCAAGTTCGAGCACCACTTTGACAGATAATCTGTCAGTTTAATCACAAAAATGCACGATACCGCAGTGATATCGCGCTTCACATATAACGAAACCGGATATGTTAGTCAGCATATCCGGTTTTTTATTGCGGGTGTGCCTGCGGCACACCCGGCCGTGGGCCGTGGGCTCTGCCCACGGCTAAATTATGTCGCTCCTGCGGGGCGAGTCGTATTGCTATCGGTTGCGCAGATAGATATCGATGATGGCGCTGTCTTCGGGGACGACGAGCATTTGTTCGACGATGTGTGTTTGCCCGGATTGCATGGTCACAATGCCGCGCGCCTGATAGGTGCCGCTTTTGAGGCTGATATGCTGAGATGCAACGCCAAATTGTGACAGTGGCAGGTTGATGGTCGTGGCGACTTTCTGATTCTGGTTATAAATCGTCAAATCGAGATGTTTGGGGATATCGCCGGGATTGAGTGCATCGGTGATTTCGGTGCGCATGGTGAGATCGACCGAAACCTTGCGGTAGTTGCCCCAATACCATACGAAAGCGCATACCAGCAGTACGATGATGATCGGTTTGAGACTGTGTTTGAGGGTTTCGCGAGTAAATAGTTTCATTATAGAATCTGATTCCTGTCTATCGTCTCAATATCGTCAGGTTTAAGTGATTTCCACAGGTTGAATTTATTGTTTTCGAAACGCCATGTGTCGATGCGGATTTTTCGTTCCGAGATCGTATAGACGTTGAATTTTCCTGCGCGATTGGGCGATTTGAACTTGCAGACACTGCACGAACCCGCTTCGGCGATGATGATGTTTTTGAGGCGTTTAATGGAATAGTCGTGATTATGGCCGTGCACGATCATATTGACTTTTCCGTCCAGACAGACGTCGATAAAATCGCTGGCATCTTCGAGTTTTCGCAGGGATTCTCCGGGCGATTGCAAAATCCGGAACAGGTGGTGGTGCAAAACGACGATCTTTGTGCGGCTGGCGACCTCGGGGTGGGCGAGTGCTTTTTCGAGCTGCTTGAGCTGTTGGGAGCCCAGGCGTCCGGCAGCGACAAACCATGGTCTCGGCTGGGCGGAGTTCAGTCCGATAAACGCGACGTCTTTGACGATGCGCACGAAGGGCCATGTATCTTCGCAGCCGAAATCCAGATTTCCCGGCGGCGTGCGGTACATATATGATTCGAAGCGCTTGGCGCGCTCACTTTCGCGCGTGTAGAAATCGTGATTGCCGGGGACGATCGTCATCTTTTCGTCGGCAAAATAGCGGTTCAGCGTCATGCGGACGGAGTTGAACTCGGCCGGGAGCGCCAGATTGGTGAGATCACCCGAAACGAGGAGGTGCGTGCAGCCCAGTTCCTTGACTTTTTCGATGGCAGCCTGTGCCGTTATGGTGCTGTGAATTCTGGCACGTCCTGCCAGCAGATTGATTCCGCCTGATATGCGCTTGTTCAGGAAGTCCGTAAATTTGGCATCCTGCGTATCCAGCCAGTGGATATCACTGATGTGTCCGATTTTCATGCGAAGCTCCTCCTGGTGGCAAAAAACGCTTTTTATAAAATGCTTTTATTTCCGAAACAGGTGGATTGTCAAGATATGGCAAACAGGAGATCTGGATCCTGTGGAGAGAATGAAGCGCGATGCAGTTGCTGCTTATGCTTACTGCCTTGAGCGGGGTGATGCCAAGGGACATAATGCGATTCTGGATGTTTTGGCGTTTGACGGCAATAATAAGCAGTACAATCTTGAAATTCAGATAAAGCCCAATGATAATCTGCTTCAACGCGCGCGGTATTATGGCGCAATCACCGATACAGAAAAATTGCGAGAAGGGGTGGACTACAAACAATTATCTGAACTGTACATTGCGTTTGTGACCAGAACTGATTATTTCAAACAAGAAAAGCCAGTATATACATTTGAAACCCGATGTGAGGATTTACCCAAATCGATACATACAGGAATTCACATCACTTTTGTGAATGGCGCGTGCATCGACGACTCACCGTTGGGGAAACTGATGCATGATATGGAATGTGCAGATCCCGACAAGATGTATTATAAAGAACTGGGTGAACGATGTGCATTTCTTAAGCGCACACCACAAGAGAGGCTAATGATGAGCGGTATATGGGCAGAGGCAATTGAGCAAGGCATTGAGATTGGTAAGGCTCAAGGCATTGATCAAGGCAAGAATACGATTGTGATGCGATTGATTCGTGAATCCGGATTATCGGATGAGAACATCGTGCAATACACCGGTTTTAGTCCGGAGGCGGTGAGGGAATTGCGCAAGGCTGTTGAAGCAGAGAACAAAGCGAAAACACGCGACGGCGATCTGCAATAAACGAACGGTCCTAAAATTGTTTAAAAACGAAAAAAGCCCCGAAATTCGGGGCTTTTTTTTAGACCTTGAAAAAGTCAGGAATTACAGACCTTCGACTGTCCAGGAGAGGAGACCCTTATCGAGGTTTGCACCGTCTTTGTTGCCACTGCGTTCGAATTTCGGACCCTGTTTCCAGGATTCACCCTTTTCGGTCACGGAAACGTAAATCTGGAGGGTCTCACGGAACGCATTCTTATCACTGTCGTTGCCGGCATTCTGCAGCTTGCAGCCACCGACTTCGAGGATGTCGAGTCTGCTGCCATTGACGATTGGCTGCGTCATTTCAACGGTGATCGTACCACCTTCGCCGCCGAGGGAAACGAATGTGAATTCTTCATTGCTATCTCTGTAGATGCATTTGCTGTCATTGCTGAGACCGGCATTGGTGTAGGAACCAGCGAATGCATCCGGGGCTTTCAGGATCTTCTGAGGATTACCAGCAACATTCTTGTTGTTCTCGATCTGCTCGATGAATTTGTCTGCATTGGGCTTGTAATCGACAACACGACCTGCATAGCCGGTTTTGCCCGACGTTGGGTTGAAGATGGCAACAGCATCAATGTCTGCACCAGGATCTTTACTTCTGTCAGCACTGCTCAAATCGTCGATGCGGACATAACGATAGACGCCAGCTGCTTCGGCTGCGGATACGCATGTATTCTCGGCACCACAAGCCTGACCATCTTCACAGTCTGTCGAAATTTCGCAGTCAAGACGCTGCACTGAAGAAACGCACCTACCGTCGTTGTCACGAATCAAACCATCGTCACACTTCTCTGTACCCGAGCAGGTCCAGCTGCCATTGGGAACTTCGACACAATAAGGTTTCGCGCCACTGCAACCATCTGTACGGCAATCAGTGGCCTGCTGCTGAGGAACAACGCACGTATTGGTAACGGTGTCCCAAACTTTACCGGCCTCGCACTCTTCTTCGTCATCTTCACAAGCAACAAAGCAAAGACCAGTCAGAGCCAGAGCACTCAGTGTCCAAATCAGTTTCTTCATAAAAATTCCTCCAAATTGGTGGTGCCCAACCCCGGGCACAAACAAAAAACCGTAACCACACGGTAACTAGACCACAAAATTTTCACCCCGCTGGGGTGACGGTTGCTTTTTAGCAAACTTTATGCCCTTTGTAAATATTCGACCTTTTTTTTGTTTGGTTAAGAAATGGCGCGGGAAATCGCTGTATGGCGCAAATTGTCCACATGTAGGTGTGCGAAAAAAATTGTTTTTGTCGTGATCAATTTGCCAGAGTCTGGAAAACGAATGGATAAATGGTTAGCCAAAAGCGCTTTGAGCTTATGGCTTATGGCTTATGGCTTATGGCTTATGGCTTATTGCTTATGGCTTATGGCTTATGGCGTATGGCTTATGGGGGGAACAGTTGGGAGCCAGAATCATAAGCGTTTTAGCGGGTATTATCAGATCGGGACAACGATCACAGATGCATCCTTTTTTGTTGCAGTTTTGGATGCGTCTTCACCTTCGTCGTCGCTGGCGGCTGGGATCGTTTGGGTCACCACGATGAGGCCTTCATAGATGTTGTCGGTCGACTGCTCGAAAGGAATCGCCTGTGCAACTGCAGAAGCCGTCTTTTTGAAATGCTTGAGATCGTCTTTGCATGCATCCGAAAAGTCGGGGGCGTCGAGCGAGATTTGGGCTGCAACGAGCATATCGTCGCGGAATGCGAGGATGGTGGTGTTATCGCTGTTCTGGTACAGCGTGGTGTTGGGCAGACCGCTGTCACTGGCGGTAAATGCGGACAGGTCGAATTGCGCGCGCGGCGTTCCGAGTTTGTAGTCAAGTACGGATTCGCCGGGTCGGATGCAACTCATCTGATATTGTTTGGTGTCTTCTTTTGCTTTTTCGATTTCATCGGCATAGAACCAGCCGAAGATGCATCCGCAGAACAGGCATACGGCGAGCAGTGTTTTCCACTCGGCAACGATAAAATCATGCATTTTACAGGGACCTCAGATATTTGACGGCGTGCGTGGCAGCGCGAGCGCCTTCGTAAACGGCTTTTGCGACCTGCAGCATACCGCCGGTGCAATCACCGCATGCATAGAGCCCGGGAAGCGTGGTGGCGTTATTTTCGTCGGTGACGATGCGAATACCGTCGATTTCTGCGCCGATTTTCCGGGCGAAATCGGTGCTTCCGGCAATGCCGACGGCGACAAAAATGCCGGCAACCGGCAGGATGGTATGATCGTCCAGTTCGACGGATTCGAGGGAATCTGTGCCGTTGAGGCGGATCACCGAACGTGTTTCGATAGTGACATTATCTGGCAAATCGTTGAATTCAGCGGGTTTGCCCATCGTAAAAACCGTGACGTTTGCAGAAGTTGGAGCGAGCGTGAGCGCTTCGTGTCTGGCGTATTCACCGGAACCGATGACGCCGACGTTTTGGCCGCGATAGAAGAATGCATCGCAGATGGCGCAATAGCTCACGCCGCGGCCTTCGAGCTCTTTAAGCCCTTCGATTTTGGGGGCGATACGAGTAGCACCGGTGGCCAGAACGATCACATCGCCAGGATATTTGTCGGTTTGGGTGAGCACGGTCATTTTATCTTCCCAGACGAGGCCGACGACTTCGTCCTGGATAATGGTTACACCAAGTCGTCTGGCCTGTTCGAGACCGCGGTTGAACAGGTCGGGTCCTGAGATGGGTTCGGGAAAACCGTAGAAATTCTCGATGGCGTCGGTTTTACCGAGTGCGCCCAAATCGCGGTAGATGACAGTAACTGGGAATCCGGCTCGGGCGAGGTAGATGGCGGCGGAAATACCGGCAGGCCCGGCCCCGATAACGATGGCGTTGGGTTTCATGGAAATCCGTGGATGGGGCATATTGAAAATCAAAAAAATATGGTAGAGACGTTCCATGGAACGTCTCTACCACATATATCATGGAATTGCGTGATTCGTGCAAAAAAAGCGCGGCGTATCGCAGATAGGCGCGCGGCGGCGCGTATGCCGCGCATGCGGCATAGCGGCGCGACAAAAAAACACAAAATACTTGACAATTGACATGTGAACGCGTAATTAGCTCGCGTTTTATTTGTGCCCAATTTTAGGGCACGGTTTAATGACTGCAAGCGCAGATACAATAAGAAGGTGAAAAATGGCAGTTAGTCTTCGACTTCAGAGACATGGTACGACACATCGTCCTTATTACAAACTGGTGGCTGCCGACAGTCGCGACGTCCGCGATGGTCGCTTCCTCGAAATACTGGGAACATACGATTCTGTAAGCAATCCTCACAAGATTAACTTTGACCTTGAACGTGTGAATTACTGGATTTCGAATGGTGCAATAGCCAGCGATACCGTCAAATCACTCAT
>JAEEGL016530530.1_pt1 | contig 40879 bp, 38 predicted proteins | sample 9134231 | NCBI WGS metagenome assembly JAEEGL01 (sample SAMN16246548, study PRJNA631951) | gut metagenome | biome: gut microbiome; feature: rumen; material: fiber-attached | host: Bos | place: Iran: Karaj | collected 2018-10
GCTTTACACATAGAGAATTAAAATAAACATAAATTATTTGGTAGACTTTAGTCTACCTGCTTGCTAAAAGATTCCTCTATTTTTGAATTCTTAGTAATATTCAGTTGTGTCAATTTTGATGGAATAGAAATTAATGCTATAAACATAATAAATCCAATACCACATAGAATACAAAATATGATTTGAGAATTATTTGAACCAATATAACTTGGAATATTTATATTTGCATATTGTTTAAATGCATCATCAAGAGTTATTTCATATAAACTTTTTTTTGTATATATATCAAAAAAATATGAATATAATTGAACACAAGCACCTAAAATTATATAAGTTATCGAATAAATATATGCTAAAAAGTTATTATTAAGAAAACTAAATGCACGTTTTTTATAATTAAATAATTTCAAAATTATTATTGGAATAGTTAAAAAACAAACTATATAAAATAAACTATAAACTTCTTTTCCTAATATACTTCCGATAGAATTAAATTTCCTGTATATAATCTCTAACAAAATGGCATACAAAAAATATCTTTTACGAGAGATTACACCATTAGGTGATAATATAAAATTATTTCCTACATTAAATTTTTCTTTAAAATTCATAATTTAAACCAATTTTTTTAAATTATAATATTTTTTCAATATTTGTACAATTTTTGAAACCAATAAACTTTTTTATTTCGACCATAACGCAGACAGTTCGTAGGGTAGACTTTAGTCTATCTAATTATTTTTTTTAATTCTCCCGCCCTGAACGGGGAGGAAGAAAAATCACAAACAAAAAAGGCACCTGTTAAGTGCCTTTTCTTTAAATTTTATTGTTTTTCAAACATATCCTTGCCGACACCGCAGAGAGGGCAAACCCAATCATCCGGTAAATCTTCAAATTTTATTCCGCCGTTTTCAGCAGGGTCATAAACATACTGGCAGACAGTGCATACATACTTATCCATTGTGAGCTCCTTAAATAAAATCTACATTAAAAAGAATATCGTAATATTTATATTTTATCAAGCAATAAAAATATATCTTATGTTAAAAAAAAAATAGTTGCCAATCAACATGTTGAATATAGAATAAAATTATCTGCATAACTAATATAAATTTTTCTGCAAATTAAGTAGCAAATTTTTTTATTATGTGTTTTAGAGAGAACGTGGTCATTTAGGAGAAAAAACATGAAAGTACTACCAATTTCAACAACTGCACTATCTTTGCAACAGTCAAAAAATGTGCAAAATGCAGCAAAAGCTGTTTCTTTTTCTGCCCAAGAGAGTAAAAAATCAGAATTTAAAACTATCGCAGGAGAAAAAGGCCAAGTATTAAATTACAAAGACGAAAAAGGTTTGTTTGAAATCGAAAATATTTCAGACGGAAAAGTCGGAACAAAGTTTTTACTTCATCCGACAGATCCCAAATACAAAGATTTGACAATTTTGTTCACACCGGAATCTCAATTGAGCTCAAATGACGGTTCAGTCAAAATGGCAATTACAGATCCCATATCCTTTAAAGGAATTGTCTATGGAAGTATCAGAAAAGATGCTTCAGGTGAAGACACCAATATGATGAGAGCATATTCCGATTTCTGGACAAAAGGAATGCACACAAGAATCATTACAAAATATCAAAGCAAAGAATCAAAAGATATTAAAGATGATTATAACTTCTTCATTCCGAGCGATGGTGACGGAACAAGATACAGAGACATCGCAAAACTTCAGGGCGGAGTAACAAAACCTGCTTCAAAAATCCCTGCACAGTTGAACGGTCAGGATGTTAAACTTGCACAGGTTGTTTTAACTAACTTTACAAGAACAGGAAAAACAAATGCAGGATTTGATTTCGTAAAAGTTCAACCGGCACTCGGAAGTGCTTACGCCTTCTTTGAAGGACTTGCAAACGGACAAATCAAAACTGATAAACCTCTTGTATTCTCATGGGGCGACAACTTCTCAGATATTGATATTACAAAATTAATAAAAGAGCACGAAAAGAATCATTCAGGTTTCACAATGCTGACACTTCCGGTTGATTCAGACAGAATCCGCTCATTAGGTGCAGCAAAAGTTAAAGGTAATGATGATCTTGAAGTTACAAAATTCTATGAAAAACCGAATACAGATGAACTTGTTAAGGAATTTATTATTCCCGGAACAAAAGATCAATGTCTCGGTGTAGTCGGACCTTATGTAATTTCAAAAGAAGCTTTGACTTGGTTAAAAGACAGATATGTTCAACACCCTGAAGAATTCAAAGATCACGAAGGCAAAGTTGACTTCTCAAGAACAATCATTGGTAAATTGACTGAGATTATGCCAAAAGGTGAAATCAAAGATGCAGACGGCAACCCGATGAAGTTGTATGCATACAGAAAACCTGAAACAGATACTTGGTCAGACCTCGGAAAACAAAGCGACTTTTCAAAAGAAATGAAAAGAGTAAAAGAAGGCGGTTTCAAAAACCTTCCGAGAGAAATCAGAGCAAGTATTGCAAGAAATGTTGACGACAAAGGAAACATTTCATTCAACAAAAAGACACAGACTATGTTAAACAAATTCTCTCAAGAATATGGTCTGAATATGTCAAATGCAATAGCATACGTTAAATAATTTCAATTTAAGAGGAAGTTTCTTGAAAAAGGGACTTCCTCTATATTTTAAAAGGTAAAATATTGTTACAAAGCATTAAGCAAAAAGCAATTTTTACTTTTACGGGTTTTATAATATTTGGTCATTAGTAAAGGGGTTTATAATGAATATCAATCCGGTATCCGGTGCAACTGGTAAAATAAACATATCGAGCCTAAGAAAAGCAGCGAAAGTAAATAACGCTTCTTCTATGATTCAAAGTGCTCATATTCAAATTTCATTCGCAGGTAATCCAAACAAGAATCCGAAGCAAATCGCAGCATATGCAACGGAAAGCAATTACTTAGGCGGTATTTATAAAGCTGGCGGTTTGGGCGACGTAGCTGAAGCTCTTCCTGAAGCACTTGCAAACCACGCAAAAGAAGTAACTTATGATAAGAAAGACCTTGATGTAAGAACATTTGTCCCCTATTATTCTTTTGACAATTCAGACGGCAAACTCTATGTAGCAACAAAAGAAGTTGTTGATAAAATCAAAAACGGTGAAGCTGTTTACTACAAAAAAGACGGCAAACAAGCAGATTTCAAATACGAAAATGTTGATTATAAATTAAAGAACGGTGAATCTTTTGTATTAATTACAGAATCAAGAGATGGTTCAAAAGTTGATAAATGTTTCCTTTTAGACGATATCGGACTTTCAGGAAAGGTCGAAAGAGTTAAAAAAGACGGACTCGAAATGGAGACCGTACCATATAGAATTTTTAAAGCACAAACTCCCGGCAGAAAAGATCATACATATATGATTTATACCCCTGAAATGGCAAGCGGAAAAACAGCTTACGGCATTTATCAGAAATACAGCAAAAGTGCTGACGGAACAACAGCTTATGGCGGCAGCAGTGCTTATGGTTCAACTGCATACGGTTCAAGCACAGGCAGTGTTAACGGTATTGCAAAAACAATTGCAGACGGAACATTTAAACTTTCAGGCAGCACAGCAGGAGATATGTTCTTCACAGAACAAATGCGTGCAATGGAAGAAGGTATTGAAAAATTAGCAAAACGAAAAACAGACAGATTTGACCCCCAAAATATATTACTACATGACAGATTTGCATATGTATTCATTTCAGATGCAATGCAGAAAGCAAAAGACGGAGACAGACACTATCAAGGATTAAGATTTGTACCGATTTTCCACAACCCCGGTCGTGATAAACAAGGTGTCTACGCTAACCCGTTTGATTATTACAGAATTGTTGCAACAAAGAAAGACGTTGAGGCTCTTCACGCTGATAAAAACTTCAAGAAAATTGAAGAAATTTCAAAGAAAGTCATCACAGGAACAGCAACATCAGAAGAAAGCGGACAGGCATATAATTTCTTCAAGAGCTATTTCCCTAATTTAATAGACTCTGAAGGCACATTTAATATGACAATGATTCCTATTGCAGCAACAAAAGAACAACCTGACAACTGCAAACCGGGTAATGTTTCAAAATACTATGGTTATGAAACAAGAGTTCTTCCCGATATTGCACAAGGAATTACAGACAAATTGAAAGAAATTGAAGAATATACGGTTGACGTAGTAAATGGTGCAAAACCTGCTAATATGGCAATCGGAAAACAGGACGGATTCTTCGGCTCAGGTACATTAAACGCAATCTTCAAAGATGTAAATGACCCCAGACACTACACTCCGTTCCAGGCAACAGATACACCCGAAGTTATTTTAAAAGCAAAAAGTAAGAACAAAGAAAATCTTATAAATATCATTGCAGAAGCAACAAAAGAAGTTGAATCAGGTAAAGACAAAGATGCTATCGCAAAAATTTTCTTCAATGATACAAAAATGAACGGTATCAGAGGAAATGATAAGAATTTACCGTTAGCATTAGGCGGCTTCTCAGAATTTTCGGAAGGTGACATTCTATTAACATCATGGGGCAGACCTGACCCTCAAAAAGGTTTGGTAACAACCTTAGCAGCTTTCAAAGAAACTTTAAAAGATGAATCAATTCCACTTGAAACAAGAAAACATCTTAAATTAATAATGGGTGCAGGCGGCGGAAACGATGCATTCAAAGGCGAAAATTCAGAATGGCTTTCAATTCAAAACCTTATGAAAGAAATCAGAGAACTTGAAGTTGACGGCAAAAAAGGTATATTCAAAGACAATGCTGTTTATATCAACGGATTATTCCCGAACAGAATTGCGAACTGTGCTGATTTAGCCGTATTTACAAGCCGTTGGGAACCTTGCGGAATCACTCCGTTCGAAAGTTTTGCAACAGGCACACCTGTTCTTTCAATCAAAACAGGCGGTGCTCCAGACTTCATCAGTGAAGGTGAAAACGGTTTCTTAACAAAGAGTGCATTTATGGTCAGTGCTGATGAACTTGGTATAAAAGGAAATGTAAGCTACGAAGAACTTGATAAAGCAAGAGTTGAACACAGTGCTAAAGAAGTTGCTCAAGCTTTGAGCGAAAAATATCTCGCACCATTCAAGACAAAAGGTTCACATAAAGCAAACATGAAAAAATATGAAGAAAACCAAAAGAAATTCATTGAAAACTGTTTAGCTCAAAAAATTGAATGGCACAACAATAATGCATATAACGACGGACGTAGCGCTCTTGATTTATATGCACACGACAAATGCAGAACTCAAGACAATGATGTTGAAGATAAACCTGTTTCATCATTAAGAGGTATCTTTAATGATAGAGTAATGGAAGAGGAAAAAGCTCCACAAACATCTCCACCGATAGAAAATCCATATACTGTAATTGATGAAGCTGAAAAAGAAAATGAAACCGCTGAAAAAGAAGGCGAAACGAAGAACGGACATAATACAATCGGTATAGGAAAAGTTATTGCTCCACTTGTTCTTGCTTGTATTGCTGCAGTTACATTCATTAAATCAAAACTCGGCAAGAAAGACAAAGACAACCAAGCAGTTCCTGCAGCAAAACTCAATCCTGCAAAAATCAATAATTCACAAACAATCAAAAAACTAGCTTAAGCGACTAAAAAGTGATAGATAAAAAAAAGAAGGTTTATAACCTTCTTTTTTTTTTTATCTTTCTGTTTTGATATTATGTTCTTTATTATATGTATCAAGAGCTTTAGCCGCGTCTATTAAATTCCAATATCTGTTTTTGATACTTATTTCAGCTCCCATAGGAATAAAAATTGCATTGTTTTTATTTGGAACAACATAAAGTTTTTCTCTTAAAGACAAATTTCCATCCGGTGATTCTTCTTCATAACCGGTCAGGAGAATTGCTTTTTTCTTTGGGTCAGAAAATAAAATTGAAGTCGGAGTATAGACACTATACCAGATATATCTTCTTAATTGAGGGTTGAAGAAACTGGAAATTTCATCATGTTCAAAGGGAAGATATAGAGGTTCAGTGCAATTTAACAACTCCTGTTTCATATATTTTAAATTTTTATCCCAATGATAAGTATTCACAATCTGCCAACAAGATTGGAAAATTCCGCATATAAGAACTACACAAAGATAATTTTGAAATTTTACCTCGTTGATTTTACCCTTATAGAACTCAAATATAAATATTCCCATAACAATCAAAGGAATTGCCCAGAAAGGAATCGTTCTAAAATGTCCTTCATCAACAGGAGAGAGAGAATATCCGAAAGAACAAAGAAGTTTTATCATTAATAACATATTAATTCCGAGAATAATGGAAAAAATAACCGAAGTTATTTTATCTTTTTTAAAGAACATAACAGCCAAAGATATTACTGCTGCAACAGAAAAAATACTGCATAAGTTAAACAGATACGGGAAGAAATCCAAAGCCTCACCTGCAAAACGCAAAACTTCATTAGACTCATCAGGAACCATCATTACATAGATAAAAATAAAAATAGATGCAAACAAAGAACCAATGCCAATAAATAATTTAATAAAAATATTTCTCAGCTGTTCTTCTTTACTTGCATAAAAGAAGGAAGCAATAAATATCATTGCACCAACAAACATAAAGAATTCGGTACTGACAGCTAAACCCAGAACCATAAAAGAAATTAATGCTATATCTGCTTTTGTATATTCCATTTCAGCAATTAGATAGTTTATAAGAATAAATATCAAGATTGCTACTATAGGAGTTTCTACAAGAAGAAAAATATTAAAAGGAAGCATCAAAACACAATAAGAAAAAAGACTCCAAAAAAACAAATCCAAACGCTTTGTTCTGCAGGAAAGTTTATACTGGGCATAAATCAAAATTAAAGGTAGAGCAAGTTGAGTAAAAGTATATAGCATCATGAGAATATACTTATTATGAATGTATAAAACGAAATTTGCCAATATAACAGGGAACTGCGTCAATACCCAAACAAGATATCTCGGGTGACCGGTATCATAAACAATAGTAAAATGATTTTGAGCAAACGAATTAAGAAGCTGAATAAAGAAAAATGAACCGTCGAGATACATTCCTCTCATTGTTATTGTTGCATAAAGAACATGAATCACAGTAACTATAATAAAGCCCCAAAGACAAATTTTATAATATTTATTGTTTTTCAGTTCTTCCATATCTCCTCCACATAAAAAAAATAATATCATAAAGACGGAATTTCATGATATAATCAAAAAAAAAAGGAGAGTAAATATGGATTTAAAAGGCAGCAAAACAGAAAAGAATTTACAAACAGCATTTGCAGGAGAATCACAGGCAAGAAATAAATATACTTATTTTTCTTCACAAGCAAAAAAAGAAGGCTATGTTCAAATCAGCAAAATTTTTGAAGATACTGCAAACAATGAAAAAGAGCACGCAAAAATTTGGTTCAAACTTCTTCAGGGCGGCAGCATAGGCACAACCATTGAAAATCTTGAAGCTGCAGCAAAAGGTGAAAACTATGAATGGACTGAAATGTATGCTGAATTTGCAAAAGAAGCAAAAGAAGAAGGTTTCAATGATATTGCAAAATTATTTGAGCTTGTCGGAGAAATCGAAAAAGCACACGAAGAAAGATATAATAAACTCTTAGCAGCAGTCAAAGAAAAGAAAGTATTTGTAAGACCCGGACAAATTGTTTGGGAATGTGCAAACTGTGGACATCTTTTTGTCGGCGATAAAGCACCAGAACTTTGCCCTGTTTGCAAACACCCTCAGGCTTATTTCTTTGAAAAGACAATTAACTATTAATCTTTCAAACATTTTTTAAAACCGAAAAGATGCCCCCAAAAAGGGCATCTTTTTTTTCTTAATCTTTTTCAATATTTAAACTGTTATCATGCTTGACATTGAGTTATGTTTGACGTATCAATTAATAATAATGAAGTAGAGTGTAATAAAGTCGTTTGTGCTGAATCGAATTATTACCCGTTTAATTAAAAAATAACAATAAGGAGAAAATAATGCCAACAATAGCTCAGTTAGTACGCAAAGAGCGTCAAAAATTAACTGATAAAACAAAATCACCGGCCTTGGCAAACTGCCCCCAAAAACGCGGAGTATGCACAAGGGTTTATACAACTACACCGAAAAAGCCTAATTCAGCAATGAGAAAAGTTGCAAGGGTTAGATTAACTAACGGATTTGAAGTTACAACATATATTCCGGGTATCGGTCACAATTTACAAGAACACTCAGTCGTTCTCATCAGAGGCGGCAGGGTTAAAGACCTTCCTGGTGTAAGATATCACATTGTCAGAGGCACATTGGATACTGCTGGTGTTGCAAACAGAGAACAAAGCAGATCTAAATACGGTGCTAAAAAAGCTAAGGCTAAGAAATAGAAAGGAGTAAAGAATTATGTCAAGACGTACAAAACCTGCAAAAAGAATTCCTGCTCCGGATCCGGTATTTAACAATGTTGATATTTCAAGATTTATTAACAGACTTATGAGACGTGGTAAGAAATCTTTAGCTGAAAGAATTTTCTATAATACATTAGAAAACATCAAATCAAAAACAAAAGATGAACCGCTTGAAGTATTCCAAAAAGCACTCACAAATGTAACACCGCTTTTGGAAGTTAAAGCACGCAGAATCGGTGGTTCAACATACCAAGTTCCTCTTGATGTTAAAGCTGACAGAGGTATGGCTCTTGGTTCAAGCTGGTTAATTGAAGCTGCAAAGAAGAGAAGCGGAAAATCAATGGTAGAAAAATTAACAGCTGAAATTCTTGATGCATCAAACGGAAACGGTGCAGCTTGTAAGAAGAGAGAAGATACGCACAAAATGGCAGAAGCTAACAAAGCTTTCGCTCACTATCGTGCATAATCTTTAAAAAGATATAGGGTAGAAATTCTCATTGGAGCCTTTTAAAAGGCTCCTTTTTTTATCTGTTTTTATACTCTTTCGGGAGATATTGCTGCCAATTTTCATCAAGGTTTTTAATGAAATTGTGAGCATCTATGACATCATCTCCCGAGATTTTATCGGGACAGTCTTCCATTTCAAATGGAATAGGATTTTTTATATCAAGCTCACTGACTCCGAGAAGTGCAATACCGAAAGACTTGCCGCAATTATGACAGGAAATCTGAACAACAGTAAGTCCGGCTTCTTCTCTTAGAACTGAAATCGAGTCCTCATCAAAATCACATTTGCAATTTGAACAGCAAAAATTTTCCAACAACATCTTTAATTTACTTTTATTCATAATCCTCCGATTAAGGGTTTAAAACTTCTGAAAAAGTGGTAATAATATAAATGTAGTAGTTTATATGAGGGTTTCTGTTATGGATGGTATTTATCTTTTATTGTTCGGTTTAGTAACCTACATATTGTTGATTGCTATACCTAATGTATTTGAGCGTCGTCATGTCGGCTCACATTAAAACTTCTAAAATTTAAATATCATCTTACAAAAAAGCACTTAGAAGGGTGCTTTTTTGTTTATTTCTAATATAACAGACTCAAAGTGAAAAAAAAAGTTCCATAATTTATAAAACTATTATTTTTCAAGCAATGCTTCAAGAGCAGCAATTTTCATATCCTTAAAATCGGGAAGTTTTCCTGTCCAAATTTCAAATGACTTCTGAGCTTGATAAATGAGCATATCGAGTCCTGCTATTGTTCTTAATCCGTGTTTTTGGGCAAGTCTCAAAAGTTCTGTTTTAATAGGATTATAAACAATATCGTATACAATAGCATTGTGATTCAATGATGAAATTAATCTTTCAGGAACAGGCGATATGCCCATTGATTTATTTATCATTCCGACAGGTGTCGTATTCACAAGCATAGCATACTCTGATAAATCACCCATGCTTTGAAATTGTTTAAGATTAACATCAAGATTGGGACAAGCTTTCCTTACAATTTCAACAAAGTCATGAGCATTTACAATATTCCTGACATAAAAGTCGATAGAAGAAACTTTCAGCTGAACAAGTGCAACAACAATAGCCCTTGCAGCACCGCCTGCCCCTAACACTGCAATTTTCTTTCCTGCAAGTTCAGGTCTCATTGAATTGGGTATTGCCTGATAAAATCCTAAAACATCGGTATTATAACCCATCATAGATCTGTCAGGGAGAAATTTTATTGTATTTACGCTTCCGGCAGAATTTGCAACTGTATCAAAAGAATCAAGAAAAAGAGTAACAGGCACTTTGATAGGTATTGTGACATTCACACCGTCATAACCGTTTGATTTAAGATACTTAATTCTGTCAACTAAATCTTCACTGGGGGTCGGAAGAAGTTCATAATCACCCTCAAGACCTAAAGAATTGAGTGCAGCTTTATGAATTACCGCTGAAAGCGACTGGGAAACAGGATAACCTATAAGTGCAAATTTATACATTATTCTTCAACCTCTTTTGAAAAAGTACAATCCTTGTTTGAACATTCAAGTTTTTTTGCTTTTTTAGTAAAGTGCTTAACAAGAAGGCTTCCGCACGTCGGACATTTTTCATCAACAGGTTCATACCATAATACAAAATCGCACTTAGGATATTGGTTGCAACCATAGAATACTTTTCCTTTTTTAGATTTACGGACAATAATCTCTCCGCTGCATTTTGGACATTTAACTCCTGTTGATTTCTGGATACTCTTTCTGTTTTTGCACTTTTCACACTCAAGATATGTTCCGTACGGACCAACCTTTTTAATCATTGAACCGCCACATTTTTCACATTTTTCATCAGTCATTTCAGGTTCAGGAAGTTCCTGACCATGTTTATCTAAAGGAATTATTGTTTTACAATCAGGATATCCTGAACAGCCAAGGAATTGGCTCCCAAAACGGCTTGTTCTGAGGAGCATAGGTTTTCCGCAATTCGGACAAACCTTGTCTGATTCTATATTAACCTTTTCCATTGTTGAACTTGCAGAATTAACAATTTCAATAAACGGGAAGTAGAAATCTTTTATAACTTCATTCCAAACAGCCTTGTTTTCAGCAATATCATCAAGTTTTGCTTCCATTTGAGCAGTAAATTCATAATCCATAATGTTTTGGAAATGTTCAACAAGCTGTTTACATAAGGTTGCACCGAGAAGTGTCGGAGCCAGAGCCTTATCAATCTTTTCAACATAACCTTTTGTCTGAATTTTTGAGATAATCGGAGCATAAGTTGAAGGACGACCAATTCCGTGTTCTTCAAGTTCTTTAACTAAAGATGCTTCAGTATATCTCGGAGGTGGCTGAGTGAAGTGTTGTTTCGGATTAACTTTTTTAAGACTGACTTCATCACCCTGCTTTAAATCAGGAATATCATTATTAGCCAAATCTTCATCTTCAACATCATTATAGACTTTTAAAAATCCGTCAAATTTAATTTTGCTTGCAGAAGTTGTCAGGAGATAATCATCTGCAGAGATTTCATAGCGAGTATTTTCAATATTTGCACTTTCCATCTGAGAAGCAACAAATCTGTTCCAAATCAGTTTATAGAGCCTATACTGTTCAGAAGTCAAGTATTGCTTAATACTTTCAGGTGTCTTATCAACATAAGACGGTCTTATTGCTTCGTGAGCATCCTGAATATTCTGACCTTTTTTAGCGTATATATTTGGTTTTTCCGGATAATATTTTTCACCATAGTTTGAATTAATAAAATCTTTTGCGGCAGCTTGTGCATCATCGGAAATTCTGAAGGAGTCAGTTCTCATATATGTAATTAAACCGACTGGACCACTGCTTCCGATTTCAACACCCTCATAGAGTTTTTGTGCTATCATCATTGTCTTTGAAACACCGTAACCGAGTTTTGAACTTGCTTCTCTCTGAAGTGTTGAAGTAATAAACGGTGCACTCGGTTTTCTCTGTGTTTCTTTGACATTAATCTTTGAAACGAGATATTTTAAACCTTTTTCACTTAAATCAGCAACTATTTTGTCTGCTTCTTCTTTTGAATTTATTTCGGGCTTTTTATTTTTATATTTTGAAAGCTCAATTGTGAAAGGAATCTTATCTTTTTCAACCAAAGCATCAATTGTCCAGTATTCAACGGGAACAAAAGCTTTGATTAAATCTTCTCTTTCACAAATGAATCTTAAAGCAACACTCTGAACACGGCCGGCTGAGAGATGGTTATTTCTGAGTTTTGACCATAAAACAGGACTTATTTTATAACCTACGAGCCTATCCAAAATCTGTCTTGTCTGCTGTGCTTTAACCCTCTGCATGTCAATTTCACGTGGGTTTTCAACTGCAGCTTTAACTGCTTTAGGAGTGATTTCATTAAATTCTATTCTTGCGACCTTGCTGTCATCAACATCAAGAACTTGTCTGACATGCCAAGCTATCGCTTCTCCCTCACGGTCAGGATCGGATGCGAGAAAAACTTTATCGGCTTTTTTCGCTAAATCGCTTAGTTTTTTTACAACGGCTTTTTTCTCCGGTATAACTTCAAAAATGGGAGTAAAGTTATTTGCAACATCAAACCCCAAAACCTTTTGCGGAAAATCACGAATATGACCGTAACTTGCTTCAATCTGATATGAGTCACCAAGAATTTTCCCGATTGTTTTTGACTTTGCGGGAGACTCAACTATTAATAATATTTTCTCTTTTGCTTTTGCCATTATCTACCTGACTGATATGTATTTGTTTCCGTCTGCCTGTTTTATCAGACCCTTAATTTCTAACTGTGTTAATATTATCATTAAATCATTAATATTCAAATTTGTCTTTAATATAAGTTCATCAAAAGAAAGCGGATTAAGTTTAATTTCGCTTAAAACCTTAGCTTCATTATCCGACAAATCAATTTGTTGTTGTTCTTTTTCGGATGTTAAATTTATTTTCCAACTCAAAGCATTTAAAATATCTTCTGTATTTGTAACTATGGCTGCGCCTTGTTTCAGGAGTTTAAACACACCTTCTGTATTTGGATTTGAAATGGCCCCCGGCATACACATCAACTCTCTGTTCTGCTCTAATGTTAAATTTGCAGTTATTAGTGCCCCGCTTTTCAGTGCAGCTTCCGCTACCAAAGTGCCTTTTGAAAGCCCTGAAACAATTCTGTTACGAACCGGAAATCTGAATGGCATGGGCTGAAAGTCAGGCCAATATTCGCTCATTACAACCCCATTACCTGATATAATTTCATTAAAAAGTTTCATATTTGATTTAGGGAAAATATTATTAAATCCGCCCCCTAAGACAGCAATTGTTGAAACACCTGCATCAATTGCACTTCTGTGTGCAACCGTATCGATTCCCTCTGCCATGCCGGAAACTATTGTTATATCCGTACCTTTAAACCCTAAAAGGATATTTCTCAAATTTTGTTTTGCACTGTCACTTGCCCTTCTTGAGCCAACAACAGCAAGAGTTCTGTCAAAATTGCAATCTTCTAAATTCCCTTTATAAAACAAAACCATCGGGGGATTTGAAATTTGTTTTAAAAGATAAGGATAATTTTCATCTTCAAAGGTAATATAATTAATATTATTTTTTAATATGTAATCAAGACACTCATCAGGGGAAGTTTTATCTCTTTGAGAAAGAAATTCATCAGCATTATTTTGCAAAGCTCGTCCGAGCAAAAGCATATCGGAACGTGAAACATTCCACGCTTTTTCTATATCTCCAAAGTATTCAAAAAGAGTCTGAATAAACTTTGAGCCTATTATTTCAATGCTTGCAAACGCAATCCAATATTTATCATTCTTTTTCATAGAATAATAAATAACACACTATAAGAAATTAGTCAAAAGATTATGCTTCGACAGAGCCTTTTGCTCTCAAAGATTCATATTGTTGCTGGTAGAATGCAGCGAGACGGCATGCAAAATCAAGCTTTTGCTCCATAGCAGATTCTGTATTCAATTCTGCAACGTCACCATCCTCGTTCTGGTGAACTGATTTAAACGGCATGATAAAGCTAAAATCATTAGCTTTCTTAAGAGGCTGACAACCAACCTTTTTAATTGGTTGACATGACATTTGATTATTAATTCGGTTTTGTGCCGGAATTGCACTCCTCAAGCCGATTGCAGGAATTGAAGAAATTTGCATGTTCACTCCTTTACATATATACTCTTGGTGTAATTTTAACACTCACAAATGATAATTTCAATATTTTAAGATTAATTATTAAGAATTAATTATTTTGTGTTATTAAAAAATCTGCCAAAGGAGTATTAACTGTACCGTTTAATGACTTATCAACTTCCTGAAGTTTCTTTGAAATTGTCTCCATTTCATCTTCCCAAATGAAGTTATCAAGGACATATTTTTCACCTTTGTTAAAATCCTGAGAAAGCTGAACATCTACTATTTCCGTCAGCATTTCACGTGCTGTAGGAATAACTTTATCGATATTTATAAAAATCTTACCATCTTTAACTTCCATAGCACCGTGTTTCAGAAAATAATGACACTGCATAACGGAACGGACTCTGTGAGCCTGTGAAAGTGTCGGTTTTGCCTTCATAAATAAATTAGTCACGAAAGTTACAATAATTTGTTTTTTCTGTTCTTCCGTATAAGCCTTGTGTTCAACAAGAACATTCAAAAGAGCGACCGAGCCCATATCTGCTTTGTTTTCTTCGATTATATTTTTATATTTTCCCAAAGCCTCAGTTCCGCTATTTGGTCCCAGTGAATGGACATTTTCGTGTCCTATCGTAAACCAGTGATCTGCTTCAGGATCATAGTATTTATGATATTCCTTATCCAAAATAGCATCAAGACGCTTTTTACGTCTTTCAATTGCTTCAGGCGATTTATTAGTTCTTATTTGTCTGTGATAAACATTTCTTCTTCCTCCACCGATTGTCAAAGACAATTTATCGTTGTTAGGAAGATTTTGAGCAATTGTAATACCTCCTCTGTATGAACCTTCATCTCCTCTTAAAGAAACCAAATCAACGTCAACCATTGTTTGTTTGTTGTCTCCTGAGGAAATATTTTGTTCGTATTTATCATTTAAAGGCATATTTTGTGCCATAAAAGGAAGAAAATCTTTTATTCTTAAAATGTCATCCGTTCCTTCTTTATTAACAATACCAACACGAATACCTATTGAATCTTTACTTAAAGGTTCAATTGAATTTTTATTAAGGAGTTCCTTGAGTTCTTCATTTTCCATAACAGTACCGGTCAAGAGATCAGCATATTGTTCTCTTGAAATTGTAAACTCTAACGGAGTATCCTGAAGAGCAGCCCAAAGTTTATCGGCCTGAGCATCAAGCATAGGATCTGTTTTTACCAGTGCTTCAACTTGCGCTAAAAGATATTCATTAAATTTTTCATCTGTTGAATATGCCGCTGCTGCTTTCAAACACGCTGCAATAAGTTCAAACTCAGTTTTGAAATAAACGGTATAATCAACCCCTTTGAGCTCATTTCCGTCTCTTATGACCATTGAACGCTGAGATAGAATCTTTTTGACCTCATCAGCTTTTCCTTCTTTTAACATTTTAATCAGAATTGAGTGAAATTCATCAAGAGTTAAATCAACTGGGAAAAAGGCTTTACCCAAAGAGGACTGAACACCTTTAGCCAAAATTACATCCTGTGATTTTGAGTCAATACCGACAATTCCCGATTGTGCATCAAATAGAATTTTTGTCAATTTGGCCAATTCTGAGCCTTTTTCAACTTCAGCTTTTAAGAATTTTTCAAATTCAATGTTGTATAAGTTATCCTGCTTCATAAAAACAGTTTTTCCGACTTCTGCCGCTTTTACAAGATAAGCAAGTGCCGTTTTATCTCCATCTGCCAATTCTTCATATTCTTTTGAATCTTTATCCAATAGTTTTATCGGAATTAAACAATCCTTAGATGTTCTCATTTTTAATTCTTCAAGCGATAAATTATACTCAAATTCCATTTTTATATCCTCCAAAAATAATATACAAAATTTTTCAGGTAATAACAAGAAGAAATAATTGATTTTATATAACGTATTTTAAAATCATTCATAAAAATATTGTTATCTGAACATATATTATATATAATAGAACACAGAAACGAGGTTAAAATGGATTGGACAAAAATTTTATACTACGTCCCAACGGTTATTGAAGCATCTTCAAGAGGAGAATATTCTTTTGACGTTATTTCAAGGCTTTTAAGAGAACGCATTGTAATATTGGGCGAAGAAATAGACGACGATTTGGCAAATTCTATAGTAGCACAACTTTTGTTGTTAGATGCAGAAAACCCCGAAAAAGATATTATGATGTATATCAATTCACCGGGCGGAGTTATCACATCAGGATTAGCAATTTATGACACTATGCAGCATATTCGCTCTGATGTATCAACAATTTGTATCGGTGAAGCAGCTTCAATGGGTGCTTTCCTTCTCTGTGCAGGTGCAAAAGGAAAGAGAATGTCACTTCCTTCTTCAAGAATTATGATTCACCAACCTCTTGGCGGTGCTGAAGGTCAGGCTACAGACATTGAAATTGAAGCAAAAGAAATTCTGAGAATGAGAAGAACTCTGAATGAACTTATTTCAAAACATTCAGGTCAACCTATTGAAAAAATAAACGAAGATACTGAGCGTGATAACTATATGTCTGCTCAACAAGCTAAGGATTATGGTTTAATCGATTCTATCGTTCTTCCTACGCCTCACACAAACTAAATTTTGGAGAAAATTATGTTCAACAAGACGAAATACAGATATGCAATCAAATCCTGCCCAGCAGGTGACACGGAAGTTTTGGAAAATCTTCTTAACTCTATGGCACAAGATGGCTGGGAAGTTTATACAATGCAGGAAGTCCCTTCTGAAGATGAAGATGAAAGCACCTATAACTGTATTTTTGTTCAGGAATACTCTCCTGAAGAAATATCTGAGGAAACTTTGGACATATTAGGCTTCAAATCCAAAATGGAAAGAATTATGAGCCCTCAGCTTGAACCTTATGATCAATGTATTGATATCCAAAAGAAAATTCAGGATAAAAAATTAAAAATCGCACAGGTTAAACTACTGCTCGATTCAACCTCAGAAGACAGCAGAACAATGCTGAATGAAGAAATGTCAAGGAATATGAAAGAGCTTGAAGAACTCAAAATAAAGCTTCTTCAGGTACTCTCCCCCGAGATTATGCAAAAGAAACTCGGTGAAATCAGGCTCAGCATTTCTCTCTCAGAGGAACTTTCTGAAATTCTTAACCCTGACTATACACACAATTTAATTGCTCAGGTGGTTGCAATCAGACAAAAGCTTACAGAAAAATTAGGATACATTATCCCAAAAGTTATTGTCAACATTGATGAAACAATGCAAGCTAACGAATTTTCAATCAACATAAGAGGAATCCCAGTTGTCAAATCTTTTGCTTACCTCGGATTTACTCAGTTTGATGAAAAAGAACTTAACCTAGAAAAAGAGCCCAAAAACTCAATCAAAGATATTGATTTTATAACAGGAAAAGACATAATCTGGATTGAAGAAGAAACTGCAAAGGACTACTGGGTTAAAGGACATAATGCAACTCAATTCATCGGCAGAATGCTCGAATATGTTTCAGTTTTCCATATAGATGAAATCTTTGACTACTCTGATGTCAACAGATATATTGATGTTGTCGGAAAACAGAATTTATATTTAATTGAAAACATAATTCCTGACTTTGTTTCAGTTGCAGAGCTCAAATATCTCCTCACAAGTCTTATTAAAGAACAAGTTTCGATTAAAGATATCAACTATATTTTTGAAAAAATTAATGACTTTTCTGATGATGCTTCAAAAGAAGAACTTCTATCAAAAATGAGAGTAGCACTTTCAAGGCAAATTTCACAATCTCTTGCAGATGAAGAAGGAGTCATTAAACTGATTGAAATCAGCGAAGATACCCTTAATGATTTAATAAACAAATCAGATGAAGATAATGTCATAAAAATCGACAGTTCAAAAATTGAAGCACTTGCTGATGATATTAAGAAAGCAGCTGAAAAAGCAAATGTTAACAGCAGTGAAATAGTTATTATGACGACAAGTGAAGTAAGACACATCATGTATTTACTTCTTTCTCAGTTGATTCCGAATTTAAGGGTAGTTGCTAAAGAAGAAATGCTCTACGAATATCCGCTTGAGATTTTAGAATCAATATAAAAAGCATGGAATATGGAACATAACAAACCTGAGATAACCTATATTTTACTTGCAATTTGTACATATAAAAGACCGAATATGCTGAAAAATGCAATAAATTCGGTTAATGGACTGCAGATCCCCGACAATATTAGGACTGAAGTTCTTATTGTCGATAATGATAAAGAAAAATCAGCATTTGAGACCATTCAAGAACTTCAAAAAACAATTAAATTAAAGATAAATTACATTTCAGAAGAAAAGAGAGGTCTTGCAAGCGCAAGAAACAGAGTGCTTGAAGAAGGAATATCCCGAAATGCTTCTCATATATTTATGTTTGATGATGATGAAATCCTGACACCAACTGCACTGGAAGCACACATTAATTTATACAGAAATGACTCAAACTGTCTTATTAGTTCAGGTATTGTTTTAAACAAATTCTCCCCTGATACTCCAAAATATATTCAGAAAAATATCGTTTTTAAACACAGAACGACGAGAAAAACAGGGCAAATTAAATCTTCCTGCGCATCAGGAAATGTTTTTATTCCCGTCGAACTAACAAAATCAGGACTCAGATTCTCGGAAGAATTTCTTCTTATGGGAGGTGAGGACGGAGACTTTTTCTCCCGTGCCTCAAAAGAAGGTTGGACGATTGTTCAAAACACTGACTCTTTGATATATGAAGATGTATCAAAAGAAAGATCAACAATAAAATATATACTAAAAAGAGCTTACTATAACGGTTACAGCAGTTCATACCTAAAGTTTAAAGAAAGTAAAAAGCACGGTTTTTCTTATATTTTAAAACTGTTATTTGTTCTTTTTGCTGATATTATTATCCTTATTCCCTCGTTATTTTTCGGTTTAAGCGTATTTTTTAATGTTCTTTCAATGAGTACAAAAACTTTAGGGAAAACTCAGGGTATTTTAAAAAACTCCCCAATGGAGTTTTATTCCAAAGTATATGGAAATTAAATTAGAAGAAGCTAAAGTATGAAAAAAATCGCCTTAATAACAAACACAAAACAATGGATTATCGGCATAAACAAAGATTTTGGCGGTGGAAATGTTGTTGCCTCAAATATTTTCAGAATTCTAAAAGAAAAGAATTATGATATAACAATAATTTGCTTTGGAGATAAAGAAGAAGAAAAAGAAGGAAATGTCATAACAAAATATATAGACAATAAAATAGGTAGCAAAGAATTCTCTCAAAAAGCAAAAGAACTCTCAAAAGACTGTGATATAACAATTAATTTTATGACTCAAAATATCTTAGACGGTACAATCATTCAATCTCATTCGTATCTTTACCGTACAACGAGGACAAACAAACTTATTCAGCCATTTAAAAGACTTTTATACAAGAAAAAAATTGATGACCAAAAAAAACTTTATTCTGTTCCAATTCAATATGCTTTTGCTGTTTCAAACGGGATTAAAAAAGATTATGAAAAGAATTTAGGAATTAAGAATATTAAAGTTGCATATCCCGGCTGCAAAAAAATTTACGACACTTTTAACGACAAAAAAAATGATGTATTAACTTTCGGGTTAGTTGGAAATTCTGCCATAAACAAAAGTGCAAACTATTGTATTCTGGCACTTTGGATTGCAAAACTTAAGGGACTTAAGTTCAAATTTAAGCTTATTGCGCCAAAATATGACAAAGATATTTTTATGAAATTTTTACTCAACATCTCAGGACTTAAAAAAGTTACCGAAATACTTCCTAAGCAAGATGATATGACTAATTTTTATGAAAGTATTGACTGTGCACTTATGCCATCTATCCACGAATCCTTCGGGCTTGTTCCCTTGGAAGCAATGTCGTTTTGTAAAACCTGCCTTGTTTCTGACAACATCGGATTTGCAGAATTAATTGACGAAAATTCAGGTTTCAAATTCAACCGTCTTTCATTTAATTCATTTGTAAAAGCACTTTTAAAAGTCGGAAATATGTTTTACAATAACTCATCAGAATTAAATGAAATCAGAAAAAACGGCTGGGAAATTTCAAACCAACATAGCTGGGAAAAGTTTGTCGAAGAGATTATTACAACTTAGACTTATAGATTTTTGCCAAATTATTATAATCAAAGATTTCAGGAAGTTTTAATTCCGGGGGAAGAGGAAGAAACTCTGTTTTTTCTCTTCCTGTATATTTACCTAATTCTTTCAAACGTTCTGCATTGTATGCTAATCTTGTATATTCATCTAAAGCATCTTTTTTGCTTTTTTTATCGGCTATTTCTGCAAGATAAACTTTTTTGACTTCATTATACTTGGGATCTATGAACTTATTGCCTTTAATTTTATAGATAATGTCTTCAATTTCCTTCATTTTTTCAACATTTTTACCCATAATTTGGAGTTCACCATAAAATCCGTTATTTAATTTAAATATTATATGAACGGCATTATATCCGTTGTCTCTTGTTTGTCCGCTCTTGAGTGCTGATTCTCCGAAACTGTCCGTGATTGTTTTATCTAATTTTAAAAGACTTGGACGGGGAATATATTCCATATTTTCACCATTATTATATTCCTTGTTCATTTCATAATAATTTTTTATAGTAACAATATTAACTTTTTTATTATTTACAGCCTTAATTAATTTATCACAAAGGATTTTTCCTGCTTGGGGATTTTGAGTATCCTCAATAACAATTCTTGCTCTGATTATGTCACGAATTTGATCTTTTATATCTGCCTCTGTCATAATTCCCGTGCTGACACATTTTTCTCTGAGTGAACGTTGGGTTTTATTGTGGAATTTAAGCTCTCCTATGCTATTATTCGGAGCATTTCCTTTTACAGAACAACAGCCGCCGAATATCTCTCTTAAAGTTCTTTCAAATGCTTTTGATTCGGGTTCTGCATCTTTTAGTACCTTGTTAACAATATTTCCTATTAATGCAAAATTAATTTTATCTTCATCTTTAACAACTTTCTTTGCTGGGATTGCTTTGAAAGAAACCGTGTCTTGTTTTAAAGGCTGCAAATTAGGATAAACACGCTTAGGCACAGCGCCATCAAATTTTTTCGGCGCAGGAAAAGAGATATTAAACTTAGAATTAATTGAATTAAACAAAATCATTCCTTTAGATTTTTGAAATGTAATTAAAGTCAAAGCATTTTGGCAAATTGTCATTTGTCAAAGGAAGAAAACCATCGCTTTGTGTTCCGAACATTTCATCGGAACGAGCAGAAATATATGCATCCTTAGTGTATTGTTTCAATTCTGAATGCTGTTCGGGTGTGAGACTAACAAATTTTTTCCATAATTGATCATATTTTTTATCAATAGGCATTCCTTTTTCCATTGAATGAAGAACTTCTTCAACATCTTTGAGTTTGGCAACCTTTTTGCCCATAATTTCCAGAGTACCTGTAAATCCGTCTTCAAGCCTTATTTTTACAACAACACTATGGTATCCATTGGCTTTTCTGTTAGTCAGTTTAGTGCAACCATAACCTGCTTTATTGCTTTCTTCAAGAATTGAATTCATCTTTGTGTTACTTACATAATCAGTATTTTCATTAACACCAAATTGCCTAATTTCAGTAACAATAATCTTTTCGTCTTTAATAGCTTTCTGAAGTCTTGTCAAAGCCCTATTACCTTCGGCTTTTGTACCGTTATCAAGTATTATTCTTGCAGAAATAAGATTATTATCATTTATAAAACGTTTTGCATCAAGTCCGGTTTTAAATTTCATCATGGGAATAGCATCTAAACCATTCTGATATTTTGATTTATTGTATTCTATCGTACCAAAAGCCTTTTGAGGATTGCGATTTTCGGTTCTTGTACAATCAAAAAATATTGTATCTAATTTAGCTTTAAAAAGGTTATAAGAGTTCTGAGATTTGCTCATTACAGTACTTACTGGAGAAGTAATAACCGTTTTTGGATAAACATTCGGCATTATATGCCTTTGAGTATGCATAGATGCTGCTGGCATAGACGATTTAAATGATATATTCTTTATATTTTGAATTGAACTTATCGAAACCGGTAAAATCATTATTTCTTTTCCATAATCTATATATATTATAAAACAAAAGAAGATAAAATTTGCTAAATTTTTTTATCTGAGTTATTTTGTAATAATTATTAATTTTAAACAGACTTGGTCTGTTTCAGATACTCCTGAATAAATCCGTCAATTTCTCCGTTCATTACAGCTTCAACATTTGAAACTTCAAAGTTTGTTCTGTGGTCTTTTACCATTTTGTATGGATGAAAGACGTAAGAGCGAATTTGAGAGCCAAAATTAATGTTAACATTCTCTCCCTTAAGTTTTGCAAGTTTTTCTTCGTGTTCTGCCTGTTTAAGAGCAAGAAGTTTTGATGCCAAAATTTCAATTGCTGTTTCTTTATTCTGCAACTGTGACCTTTGCTGCTGGCATCTTACTACAATTCCTGTCGGTTTATGAAGAACACGGACTGCCGTTTCAACTTTATTGACGTTCTGTCCGCCTGCACCGCCAGAGCGCATTGTATCTATCTGCAAATCTTCGGGAGGAATAACAATTTTTTTGCTGAAATCTTCGATTATAGGGCTGACTTCAAGACTTGCAAAACTTGTCTGGCGCTTTCCGTTTGCGTTAAACGGTGAAATTCTGACAAGCCTGTGAACTCCTTTCTCGGCTTTGGCAAGCCCATAGGCATATTTTCCTGTAACTCTGATGGTTGCAGACTTTATCCCTGCTTCTTCACCGTCAGAGCGTTCAATCAGTTCCGTTTTCCAATGTTTTGATTCAGCCCATCTCATATACATTCTAAGAAGCATCTGCGCCCAATCCTGAGCATCCGTGCCACCTGCACCTGCGGTTATTGTTATAATTGCACCTGATTTATCGTATTCCCCGCCAAGTGTTGATTCAATTTCCCAATTTTTTAATTCCTTTAACAAAGCTAAAAGAGTATTTTGTGCTTCTTCAAGCAAACTTTCATCTTTGCTTTCTTCATAGAGCTCAAAGAGAACTTCGATATCACTCAGTTTTGTTTTCCAACCTTCAAGCTGATCAAGAAAATCTTTTTTTTCCTTAACTTCCTGAGAATATTTTGCTGAAAGCTCCGTATTAGTCCAAACTTCTTCTTTTTGAAGCTGTTCATTTAGTTTTTTGATTTCAGTCTGCATCTTTTCTGCATCACAAGACTTTAAAGCCCTGGTCAAAAGTGCTTTTGTATCGTTATACTTCTGTCTTAGTTCATCTGTGAGCAATTATTTTTCTTTCTTTTTATCGGTTGCAAATTCTGAATCTATTCTCAAAAATACAGGTTTGATTTTTTCTTTTTCAGTAATCTTTCCTGTCGGAAGTTCGCCCCATTTAAGAGTATCATATTTAAAATTAAGAGGCATAGAAAGCTGTGTCATAATATCCTTTGCAATATTCGGGCAGAAAGGATATAACATAACTGAAATGTACCTCATTGATTCAAGTATGTTATATAAAACCTTAGCGCACTCTTGCATTTTTTCTTCTTTTGCAAGTGTCCAAGGGGCATTTTCAGTTACATATTTGTTAACCTTATCCGAAAATTGAACGATAGAATCTATTGCTTCAGAAAGTTCATATTTTCTGAAGTGTTCAAGGACATTTTTCTTTGTCTGTTCTGCCATTTGAGCGATTTCATCTGTGGCTGGTGTTTTAAATTCTTCTTTGATTTCGCCATCAAAGTATTTAACAAGCATATTTAATGAACGGTTTAATAGGTTTCCTATGTTATTTGCCAAATCCGCATTGACTTTTTCTTTAAAGTCTTTATCTGAATAGTTGCCATCTTTACCATATGGAGCAGCCGACATCATAAAATATCTGAAAGCATCAGGATGTTCAAGATTATATTCTTTTAAAATATCTCTAGGAGCTATAACATTACCCAATGACTTACTCATTTTTGTTTCATCAATTGTAATCCAGCCGTGTCCGAAAATTGTTTCAGGGAGAGGCAAATCAAGTGCCATAAGCATTCCAATCCAATAAATAGAGTGAAATTTGATTATATCTTTTCCTATTAAATGTACATTTGCAGGCCAATATTTCTTATAGAGTTCATCAGGGTTGTCAAAATCAAACCCTAAAGCGGTGATATAGTTTGAAAGTGCATCAATCCATACATAAATGATTTGAGAGGGGTCATTTAATATATCTATACCCCAGGAAACAGATTCTTTGCTCCTTGAAACAGAGATATCTTCAATATTTTCGAGCTGATTAAGTATTTCATTTACCCTATATGAAGGCTGAATAAAGTTCGGGTGAGTTTTTATATGCTCTGCAATTCTGTCTTTATATTTAGTTAATTTGAAGAAATAGTTTTCTTCTTTGACTTCTTCTGGTTTAACCTGATGATCGGGACAAAGACCGTCTTCTGTTAAATCTCTTTGATTTAAGAAAGATTCACAGCCTGAACAGTATAACCCTGTATATGAGTGCTTATATATATCGCCGTTATCATATAATTTTTGGAAGATTTTCTGAACAATCTGCTTATGCTTTGGGTTTGAAGTCCTGATGATTTGGTCATAGTCAATTTCAAGAAGTTTCCATTCGGCTTCAAACTTTGAGAAATTCATATCGCAAAAATCCTGAGGTGTCATATTATTTTTGGCAGAGGTCTTTTGGATTTTAATTCCGTGTTCATCAGTTCCCGTCAGGAAATATACATTATCAAGCAATTGTTTTTTATGTCTGATAATAACATCAGCCATAATTTTTTCATAAGCATGCCCGATATGAGGAGCACCATTGACGTAATCAATTGCAGTTGTTAAGTAAAATTTATCTTCCATATTTCTTTCCCGTTAAATGATATAATATGTATAATTTATCACAAAATTAAAAGGGTGTATATTATGAGCGAAAGATTAAATAACAGAAAAAATGATGAATTGAGAGAAATCAAAATAGAAAAAGATTTCACAAAACATGCAATGGGCTCCGTTTTAATTTCCTTCGGTGATACAAAAGTCCTCGTTACGGCCAGCGTTGAAGAGGGAAAACCAAAATGGATGGATAAAGAAGACCCCCGTGGCTGGGTTACTGCGGAATATTCACTTCTTCCATCTTCCACAAATACGAGAACAGCAAGAGAAAGAAGCAAAGTTTCAGGAAGAACACACGAAATTCAAAGGTTAATCGGAAGAAGTTTAAGAGCATGCGTTGATTTAACAAAACTCGGAGACAGAACAATTACAATAGATGCAGATGTTCTTCAGGCAGACGGCGGAACAAGATGCGCATCAATCTGCGGCGGTTTTGTTGCCTTAAAAATTGCAGTTGAAAAATTAATTGAAAACGGTTTACTTGAACAATCTCCGATTATTGAAGAAATCGGTGCCGTTTCAATCGGTATCGTAAATGGTGAACTGAAACTCGATTTAGATTACTCGGAAGATTCAAATGCCGATGTTGATTCAAATATTGTTTTGACAAAAAGCGGTAAAATCATAGAATTTCAGACAACTGCAGAAAAAGAACCTCTCGAAAAATCAACACTGGATGAAATTTACAATGTCGCTTTTAAAGCAATTAAAGAGATTATAGGCAAATACTAATTTCTTTATAAATTTTTAATATGACTTTTTTTCTTGAAATAATATAATAATAAAATCAAACACAAATAAGGAAAAAATTATGTGCGGAATCGTAGGATATATTGGGGATAGAGATGTTGTCGAAGTTCTTCTTTCAGGACTTGGCAATTTGGAATACAGAGGTTATGACTCGGCAGGAGTCGCTCTTTATGACGAAAACCAAATCAAAATTTTTAAATCACTCGGTAAATTAAAGGTTTTAAGAGAAAATCTTGATGCACATAAGTCTGAATTAAAACACCCTCAAAGCGGTATCGGACATACAAGGTGGGCTACTCATGGTACTCCTACAACCAGCAACGCACACCCTCATACGTGTAATTGTGGCAGCCTTGCACTTGTTCATAATGGGATTGTTGAAAACTATAAGGAATTAAAAGAAGAACTAATCCAAAAAGGCTGTGTTTTCAAATCAGAAACAGATACAGAAGTTGTTGCACACCTTGTTGCACACGAATTTGCCAAAACACATAAACTTGAAGATGCTCTTCGCAACGCAACAAAACGCTTAACAGGTGCTTATGCTCTTTGTGTTATGCACAAAGATGAACCTGAAAAAATTGTCGGAGTAAGAAAAAATGCACCGATGATTATCGGCTTGGGTGAAGGTGAAAACTTCATTTCAAGTGATGTTCCGGCTATTATTGAATACACAAAGAAAACAATTTATATTGACGATGATGAAATTGCAGTTATAACGAAAGACTCCGTAAAAATTCTGAATAAAGACGGGGCTGAAATCAAGAAAAAGATTGAAATTCTCCCCTGGGAACCTGTCGCTCTTTCAAAACTCGGGTATAAACACTTTATGCTTAAAGAAATCCATGAGCAGCCCGATGTTGTCAGAAATGTAATCAACGGAAAGATTTTTGATATAAATGAACCCGTCAGACTTCCTGAAGTTAATTTAACTCAGGAAGATTTAAAGAAACTGAACAGGGTTAAAATCATTGCCTGCGGAACTTCGCTACACGCTGCAATGGTCGGGAAGTATATTATAGAAGATTTTACAGGCATTCCTGTTGATATAGAAGCATCAAGCGAATATATTTACAGAAAATCAAACACTGATTCTTCAACACTCGTTATCGGGGTTTCTCAGTCAGGTGAAACAACCGATACAATAACTGCAATTAAGCAAGCCAAATCATCGGGCTCACATATTTTAATCATTACAAACAGACCTGATTCAAATATGGCAAGACTTGCAGACAGTTTGCTTTCAGTTAACGCCGGTATTGAAGTCAGCGTTGCAGCTACAAAATCATATACAGCTCAGCTAGTTTCATTCTATCTGCTTGCACTTCACCTTGCAGAAATTAAAGAAACTATGACAAAAGATGCACTTGAAAGCATTAAACACGACTTAATTCAACTCCCTGCAAAGATTGAAACTCTGCTTGCAGATACAAAAAATATTAAAGAATGTGCAAGAAAATATTCAAGTTTCAAGAATTTCATCTATATTGCAAGAGGAATTAACCTAGCAACCGCTTATGAAGGTGCTTTAAAACTTAAAGAAATCAGTTATATCAACGCAACGGGTTACGCTGCAGGTGAACTTAAACATGGACCTATTGCAATGCTTGATGAAACAATGCCTGTTTTAGCGATTTTGATGCCTGGAAGTATTGTTTTTGAAAAGATTTTCTCAAACTGTGAAGAAGCAAAAGCAAGAAATGCAAAGCTTATTGCACTTACTTCCGAGGATACAGATGCAGTCAGAAGCCTTTTTGATACGGTTATAATCGTTCCAAAGGTACACGAACTCCTTTCTCCGATTTTAACCTGCGTTCCTCTTCAGCTTTTGGCTTATTATATAGCGGAATTCTTAGGTAAGGACGTTGACCAACCGAGAAATCTGGCTAAGTCCGTTACGGTTGAATAGTCTATGATAGAAAATGAAACAATAAGAATACCTGTTGTCGATGACCTGACAACAGAATATATTGAAGATTATTTCAAAAAAAACAGCCTCAATGTTCTTCGTTGGGCAATTGTCGAGCGTGAAAATAACGAATTTGTTTTGAATATTTCCGTTATAAAATAAGTTTTACAGCTTGCACGCTTTCTTTATAAGTTTAAAACAAGGACAGCCTCCGAATTTTTCATAAACTACCATACATGGGCAATTCCATTTTAAACCGTATGCGAACATAAGAATCATAATATAGTAGAAATAATATATTGGCGGATAAACAAATTTTGCAAGCAACCAGACAACAACCATAATGAATGATTTAGACCTGTATGAAAATGCAACCTTTTCAGGAATAAGAGAATACCCAAGATACATCTGAATAAAGAACAACAATAATAATTCAGAAAGATTAATCCCCTTTATTACGAAATAAACGAAAAGTACAAGTGCTAAAACTCTAACAATAATCGCTGTTGCATCTTTCAGAGTCGGGCAGAGCATTTTTGTATTTTGCTTATAGATATTATAGTCAATATTAATCTTCAAAAGTTCTGATTCTTCAGCTTTTGCCCTGATTATCATAAGAGGGAAAAAGACGGCTGCACAAATCAATATCGTTGCCCAGTTGAACATTACGAACCCAGCACCAAAGCACCACATAAGAAGAGAAGCATACATCGGATGTCTTGCCCATTTATAAGCACCTGTTTGAACAAGAGAATGGTTTTCTTTAATCTCAATTGAATCAGACCAAAATTTCCCTATATTAACCTTTGACCAGATATGCCAACCGAGTCCTAAAAGAATCAGTATTGAACCGAAAGCAAAATAAATATACTGGGTTATAGTCCCTATATGTTTAAACTGACAAAAAGAAGCATTCCAAAAATTAAAGAGAACAATGACAAGCAAAGTCATACCAAAGGTCGAAAAGAAGTGTTTTTTATCTTTTTTCAGTGTTTGAGGTTTTATAAAATGCTCAAAAAACTTATAAAAAACGGCAATCAACAAAATTATACCCGTAGTATTTACGAGATAAATTCCGTATAAATACAAATTAGGATTAACCGAATATTTTGCAAATTCACTGAACTGAATAATCATGTTTTGTCCTTTTATAAATAATATAACAAACAACAGGAAGGAATATAACTGAAAGCCACTGATAGAGTGTCAACCCAAGGAAGAACGGAGTATTTGTCCTGATTATCTCCGCAATAAATCTGATTATAAGATAGCTTAAAAGGTAGATGGGAAAGAGTAAATCACTTCTTTGAGTTTTCTTGTAGAAGATATACAAAAGAATTGCGACAATAAATTGAGATGCACTTTCAATTAACTGAATAGGGATAAAGAAATCCCCTCCGCAGCAGCCGTTAAAGTAACAGCCAATTTTACCAAAGCCCAAAGCAACCGCAAAAGGAATTGCAAACCCACCGCCAAGCGGAGTTTTAATCTTAAATAGAAACTTAAAGAAATGAATTGCAATAAAGACACCAAGCAGTGCCCCCATAACACTTTTTCCCATGAGAATTGTTTCTTTTGAAAATCCGTTAAGAATAAATACGGGGAGTTTAGCACCAATAATCATTCCCATTGCACCAATAATAAGCATTTCAAGTTTATAGGAGTGTTGAATTTTTTTGATATTCTGAAATTTTGCAGTAATGGCAGCTGCAATAATTCCAATTATAGTAAAAGCCAAATATAATATACCATTCATAAAAATTTAGTGACCTAATGAAGCCAAACCAACTATTCCGAAACAGGTCAAAAGCAGAAGAATTCCTGCAGCAATAGGTAAAACAACCAAAACTCCAAATGCAATCAGCATTCCTTTGCCCAATCGTTTTTTTGCTTTATCTTCACTTGACATAAAATAAGCCGTAAAAGACAAATAAGTGATTAATATTATAATCCACGCTATCTGGCTTGTCATTTGTTATTTCCTTTCAATAAATTATTAACACAAAACGGAATTACTCTGCCATTTCCGACAGAAACTGCAGTACAGCACTTTCTTGCCCGTTCCCAATCAAAAGTATCAGCATCCATAAAGTTTTTAACTATAAGTCTTATGATTTTCATATCTTTATAAGTCGTTGTATCACTCTTAACAAAATCTTTCAAAGCATCAAGAACATTTGCATTTCCAAAAACTTTACCTATAAAACAAGAACATATATTGTTTTTAAGATAGTCAAGAACTGTTTTATCAAACACTAATTTATTTGAAAGTGTCGGTTTTATTTTTTTATAATCTATATAATCGCCAAGAGAATATATTTTATCTTTTGTGCAGAGTAAAAATCCAAGACTTGTGCAGTTTTCATGGGAGCAGGGAAGGGGTATCATATCTTTATATGTCATAAGTCCGCTCTCCTGCATAGCAAGAAGAATATCTTCCTGAAAAACAGAATTAATCTCACTCTTGAGAGCTGAGCCTACTTTGGTTAATCTCTGAAAAGTTATCCCCGAAATATGTTTAACTTCAGTTGCAAATTTGAGTATTTTCGGTATTTCTTTAAGACTTTCTCTATAAACGGTTACGGCAAGATGCATTTTAACTTCCGCTTTGTTTAATTTATCAATAATTTCAAGTTTTTCTTTTAAGAGAGGTCTGCCGCGAAGTGTCTTATAAACTTCGTCATCAAAACCATCAAATTGAAGATATAAGTCAATTTTTTCGTTCAAAGATTTAATTTTATTATAGATTTCATCGTTATATAAAATTGCAAGTCCGTTAGTATTTATGACAACACGCCTGATATCAAACTTCAGCGCCTCATCAAGAATTTCACAAAATTGAGGGTGAACAGTGCATTCTCCGCCTGAAATCTGGAGAATATCAAGATGCCCTCTCTCAATATCTAAAAGTGCCTGAACTCTATTTTTAAACTCCTCAATTGAAATATGGTTTGAAGATTTACTCCCAAAATAGCAAATAGGGCAATTAAGATTGCAACTATCGGTAATTTCTACAAGCCCAGTACAAATATGCTGCTTGTGTTCTTCACACCAGCCGCAATCTTCTCCGCAATTACCATTATATTTTGTAATCGGAGTGAAAGGTTTTCCTTCTGATGAAAAAGTTTTATCAAAAAATCTGTTCGGATCTTTTGCAATTTGGATTTTAAAAATGCCATGTTCAGAGCATTGTTTTTCAATCCACACAGCCCCATCTTTTTCATATTTTTCCGCAGGAATATTTTTTAAACACTTCGGACAAACAGATGTCGTTTTAATCTTTTTCATAAAAGGAATTATATCATAAATTTTAGAGGTTTTGAATTTGATTTAAGATATTCAGAATATTTTGGTAGTTTTCCTCTGTCATAATCTTTCCACGAAGCTCAGGAGCACCTTTTATGGCTTTAATATAATATGGATAAAACTTCCTGATAAATTTAATTCCGTTGAGTTCTCCTCTTAATTGAGTTTCAAGGTAAAGATGTTTTTTCAGAATTTCAATTCTTTCTTTTAAAGATGGCTGAGGAATAATTTCTCCGGTTTCAAGATAGTGTTCTATTCTTGAAAACAAAGTTACATCACCGATTGCACCACGACCAATTGCAAGTCCGTCGGCTTTTGTGATTTCTAAACACTTCATTGCACTTTCAAAATCAACAACATCACCGTTTGCAAAATAGGGAATATCAATTTCACCTTTTAAAAGTGAAAGTTTTTCCCAGTCTGCGTTTCCAGAATATAATTGCGCTCTTGTTCTTGCGTGGACAGTGATTGCGTCAGCGCCTGCTTCCTGCATCCGGATCGCAAAATCAAGATAGTTCATTGACTCCTGACTCCAGCCAAGCCTAAATTTACAGGTAACGGGAATATTCACGGCTTCTTTAACGGCTCTTACAATGTCCTGAGCGAGTTCAGGTGTGTTCATTAAAGCACTACCGTCGTGGCCTTTGACAATTTTATGAATTGGACAGCCCATATTAACATCAATTATTGTTGCCTTAGGCTCAAGTATTTTAGCTGCTTTCGCCATAATTTCCGGTTTATGCCCCGAAATTTGAAAAGCTATGGGAGATTCATTATCGTTAGTTTCAAGAATAGCCCCTGTTTGCCTGAACATAAGAGCTTCAGAACTTAGCATTTCAGTTGTTATAAGACAATTTTTGGAATATTCTCTGATTAATGACCGGAGAGGTAAATCAGTCAGACCAGCCATCGGAGCAACACTCAGACAGCTTTTTAGCAAGACCTTTCCGATTTTAACAGAGTTTTTCATCAGATTTTAATCTCGTCAATACGTTTTTTTGCATAGTCTGTATATTCGTTTGACTCTTTTGAAAGTTCGACAAACTTCTTATAGCTTGCTTTTGCCTCTGAATATTTAGCCAAATTATCATAATCTACACCTATTGAATAGTATGCGAGTATCAAATCGGGCGAATATTTGACAGAATTTTGGTAATCAGAGATAGCCTGAGTATATTTTGACTGCGCATCATAAACAAGACCTCTGTAATAATATGCCGTACCATTGTTTGGAGTCAACTTAAGTATTTCATTTAAAAGCGTGAGCGCTTCAGGGAATTTACCATCATTATAGAGGTTATAAGCCTTATCAAGTTTGCTTGCAGAATCAACAGAATTGATGTAATCGACAAGTTTTTTGGCATCTGAGTTATTCGGATTAAGTTGAAGTGCTTGCGACAAATATGTTTTAGCGTTTACGTAATCATTTTGGTTATAATAAATAGTTCCTATATAATAAGGCAAATCAGCATTTTTCGGATCAAGAGCGCTTGCCTTTTTGAAAAATTCAATTGCCTGCTGATGATTGTTTAATGCCTGATATGAAGATGCAAGGCCTGTCAGACTTGCTACTGTTGGTGGATTAATTTTTGAATAATTTTCAATTGCTTTTTGATAGTCTGATGCCTCATAAGCTTTTGCAGCAGCACTCAGGTAATTTGAAACTGATTCTGTTCCGATTAATTTCAACTGTTCTTTCATCAATGCATTGTCTGGATATTTCTTTAACCCATCATCAATTACCTTTTTGGCTGAGGCGTAGTCGTTGATTTGTCTGTATGCTTGAGCGAGATTAACATAACAATCCGGAATATCAGACGTCATCTTTAAAGTTTGGTTATAATAGGTAATTGCATCATTGATTTTATTTGCTTTATGCAGTTCATAAGCAAAATCATAATAAGCGTTAGCATCAGCGGGCTGAGACTGAACGGACTGATAGAGATATGCAAGTACATTCTCTGTAGGCATTGTGGCCTTTAAAATTTCATAAAGTTCAGCTCTAACAGTCTTATTTTTAGGTTCATAACCTAAAACAGCCTGATAAGCCTTTATAGCTTCTTCATTTTTACCTAACTGTTTCAAACACTGTGCTTTATAAGTCATAGCCTTTGTATTATTCGGATAAACCTGTAAAATTGTGGTATAAACATTAATCGCCATATCATAGTTTTTCTGCTCCTGATAAAGCGTTCCTATGTTCATTCTTGTATTAACGTTGGTAGGAGTAATCTTTTCAGCCTTTTGATACTCGGCCAAAGCCTCATTATAGAGTTTTTGCTTTTGGTAAATTACCCCCAAATTAGCGTGGGCCTCAGCATCATTCGGGTTTTCAAGAACTTTTTTCTGCCAAATTCTCTCTAAAGAGTTCAATATATCACTTGTTTCGCCTGAACTTGAAGCAAGAACACTATTATATTCGGCTGCAGCTTTTGTAATATTGCCTGTCTGATCATAAATTCTTGCTAATTTTATTGATAAATCAGAGTTATTCGGGCTCATTTGTTTTGCTGTTTCATAGAAAGCAAGAGCATTTTGTGGCTTATTTAAAATATTAAAAATATCCCCTAATGAAACATTTGCATCAAGTTTATATTTGCTGTCACCTAAAAGCTTATACCATTCATATCCGCTTGCCGCAAACTCTCCCTGAGTTCTGAGTGTTTTTGCAGTTTTTGCAATATTATCAGGAGCGGATGAATAATTCATCGCATCTAACAGACCTTTGAGGTTTGTTTCCATTGCATTGATAGAATTTTGAAGTGAAGGAGTCTGAGCTGTATTAAAATATTTTGTGTAAAAAATTGCAGAACGAAGGTCATTAGCCGCTTTTTCAGAATTTTTAGCAGTGTTATTATAGTAAACAGCTCTGCCGTTATAAGCATTTGAAAGTGCAACTATGGTTGAATAGTCGTTTGGGTTTTCTCTTAAAGCTTTTTTAAAATCTATTATTGCACTTGAATATTGAGAATTTTCCAAATATTTATTACCTGAAATATAATAAGGACTTTCAACATAGTTATCATCATAAACCGGCTGAGCAGCATAAGATGTTTGAGCCAAAACTAACAACGATATAAACAACAACAATGATTTTTTCATTATTTTCTCCCTCAAATTTATAATCCAATTTTATACCAACAAAAAAATATTTCATATAGTAAAACGAGGGATGATTAAGTTTGGTTTAGATTAAAAAATATGTAATTAATTTTAATTTTTTAGCAAAATTTTTTTTTCAATGTTTTTAATTCAAACATAAAATATTAAAGAAAGGATAACACAATGCTAATAAGCCCCATTTCATTCGGAAAAGTATCACTAAAGAAAACTACATTCCCTGAACCTAAGCCGACGCCTATACCAGAACAAGAACCCAGCAAGCTTGTAATACATGCATACTGCAAAGATGGTGAAAGATATGTATTTGAAAAGGCAAACGGAGAAAGAGAAACTATATTCGCACCTTATTATAAACCTATGGTTAACACTCCAAAACCTACTGAAAAAAGTTCACCTATAGATCCCCCAAAAACTATTCCAATGCCAGAGCCGATTCCTACACCAGTTCCGATTGAAGATACAAGAGAAATTATCGGTTTTTATGATGGTCCGGACGACTGCGGACCTATCTATGGCAAAATGAAATATTCACCTATAGATCCCCCAAAAACTATTCCACAGCCAGAGCCGATTCCTACACCAGTTCCGATTGAAGATACAAGAGAAATTATCGGTTTTTATGATGGTCCGGACGACTGCGGACCTATCTATGGCAAAATGAAATAATATAATAAAAAACAAAATAAAATGCCCCGAATATTCGGGGCATTTTTAATATAACAATTAATAATTAAACTTCTTCTGTTTGTTCTTCATCAGATGAAGTCTCTTCTGTTCTTTCGATATCTTCTTCATCAATTGCATATTCTTCGGGTTCAATATCGAGTTCTTGTTCTTCAACTTCGACCTCATCAGTTTCGTCAACCTGTTCATCAACAGGTTCTTCAATTCTTTGAGGTGCATTCTTTTCCATTGCATCAGCCTGAGTTTTACTCTTGATGTCGATTTTCCAGTTAGTCAGCTTGTGAGCAAGTCTGACATTTTGACCTTCTCTGCCGATAGCAAGTGAAAGCTGGTCGTCAGGAACTATTACAAATGCTTCTTTAGCATCTTCAATGATATCAACAGAAATTATTCTTGCCGGTGAAAGTGCGTTAACGATATATTCAACCGGATCATCAGAATATCTTACGATATCAATTTTTTCGTTTCTGAGTTCAGAGATAATAGTCTGAATTCTGCTTCCTCTCGGACCTATGCAAGCTCCTACGGAATCAACTTCAGGGTCGTTGCTTGCAACGGCAATTTTTGTTCTGTAGCCTGCTTCTCTTGCAATAGATTTGATTTCAACGATACCATCTTCAATTTCGGGAACTTCAAGTTCAAAGAGTTCTCTGACGATTTCGGGATGTGCGTGTGAAACAATAACCTGCGGAAGTCTTGAAGTTTCTTTTACGTTCAGAACGAAAACTCTGATTCTGTTTCCTGGTTTATAGTATTCACCGGGGATTTGTTCTTTTTGAGGCATAATAGCATCGGTTTTGCCGATATTAACAATAACATTTCTGTTTTCAACTCTTTGGATAATACCTGTTGTCAAAGAGCCTTTCTTATCCATAAATTCATCAAGAACGAGTTTTCTTTCAGCTTCTCTGATTCTTTGAGTAATAACCTGTTTAGCACTCTGAGCAGCAATTCTGCCGAAGTTTTCGGGAGTAACATCAATCTGAATTTCGTCACCGAGTTCAGCTTCATCGCCTGCATATTCTTTAGCTTCTTTTAATGACATTTCAAGTTCAGGGTCTTCAACTTCTTCAACAACTAATTTTGTTCTGAAAACGCCGATTTCACCTGATTGTTCATCAAAAATGGCTTCTGCATTCGGAACTTCTTTCATTTTAATATGTTTCTTATATGCTGTAACCATCGCATCTTTCAAGGATTCGATAACGACTTCCTTTGAAATACCTTTTTCTCTTTCCAATTCTTCACAAGCTTCAAAAAGAGCTGTTCCAATTTTAATCATTTTTTTCTCCTATATTTCACTTGAATATAATCTTGCACTGATAATTTGTGATTTTTCAACCACGTGTTCTTGTTTATCTTTGTAGAGGTAAACTTTAAGCCCTTCATTTTCGTCAAAATCGACTATTTTTGCAACGATTTGATTTGTTTCAGGGTCATCATCAATCGGGGTTTTGAGTTTCAAAAGAATATCTTTTCCTCTGAAAATCAAATATTCCCTATCTGACTTAATTTTTCTCTCAATTCCGGGGGAACTGATTTCAAGGTTAAACTTAAAGGGAATAAGTTCATCAAGAAAATCTGACATACTTCTTGAGATATTTTCACAGTCATCGAGGGTGACACTTTTGTCTGGAGAATATATGAAAATTCTCAAAAACCATCTGTGATTTTCTTTTGCCAAATCAACTTCGACAGGAAGAAAACCATATCTCATAAGAGTATTTTCAACAATCGGCATAATCTTTTCGAGAAGTTCATGGCGGTTGATGAATTCCTGATGTTCTGTTTGAGGTGCGTTATAATTACGTTTTTTCAAGATATTTCCTACCTTCGTGCTATTCCTTACAGACCCCTTAAGAAATAAAAAAAGAAACGGAAAGCCGTTTCTTTGTCTCACATGATTATAGTAGCATAAAAAATTTAAATTAAAAGTTATTTGAAAGATTTTTTAAAATAACTTAATTTTATCCTCAAAAGAGTCGAATAAAAAATCCAAAATTTATGATAGAATAAGAAGTATGGAAGAACAGGAACAAATTAACGAACAAGAATCTCCCGAAGAAATCAAACAGTCCGCAATTGGAATGTTAAATATCGGGCAAAACAGAACGGCACTTCAAAAACTGTTGTATTTGGCCCGTATCACGCCTAATGACAGTGAAGTTTTCTATAATATGGGGATTATTCTTGAAAAGCTGAAATACCCGGAAAAAGCACTTGAAGCGTATCTTAAAGCGGTTGAACTGTGTCCTGATTCTACGGATTATAAATTTAATCTTGCATCTATTTATAACACTCTGAAAGAGTATGACAAAGCAAGAGAGCTTTTTGAAGAAGTGCTTGATGATGATAATGAAGACATTAACGCTCGTTTTAATCTTGCAATTGCGCAATCCAGACTTAAAATGACTGATGAATCAATAGAAAACTTTAGAATTGTTCTTACTATGACTCCTGACGATGCTTTGGCTATGTTCTATCTTGCTTATGAACTCAAAACAAAAGGTGAAATTGAGGAGTCAATCAATTTATATGAACAGGCAATAAAACTTTCCCCGCAATATAGCTGGGCTTATTTCAATTTAGCAGCAATTTATTATGAACAAAACAATATTCAAAAGACAATCGAATGTCTTGAAAAGGTTATAGAAATTGCTCCTAATGATATTGATGCTCTTAAGTTATATGCAAATATAATGTTTACACAAAATGATTTTGTAAAAACACTTTCTCTTATTCAACAGGCAATACAATACTGTCCGGTAAATGCTGAACTTTATTATTTTGAAGCAAAAATCCATTCAAGGTTAAATGATCATATAAGCTATGAAAAAGCAATGAAATCTGCAATAGAAAACGCAGAAGACGGAAGTCAATTCAAAAAAAAGCTTGAATTAGAACTCGAAAAAAGCAAAAAATAAAGGCTCTGACATTTTGTCAAAGCCCTTATTTATGCCGTACCTCTGCCTATCGACCTATTACACAAGCAATTTCAAACTTAAACTTCTCCTTTATTTCCAACTTTACCCGCAAGCTTGGCCTTAGTGCTGCTGCATTCCTGCCCTGACACGGTTCGACGGCTTACGCCAAAGCCGTAAATACTATCATAAAAATTCAAGCTCTCCACTGATTGCGACTAAGCCTCACAGCAGGCTCTGCACCTCGCTAAGCGTTCGAGTCGAGAGATCCGCTATGTCCCCGTGGAGTACGGCTATATGATTTTACAATAAAGATTCTCAGTTTTCAATAATCTAATACAATTCGTTACGTTTCGCTTTAAATCTTTTTTGTTTAAGGTAAAATTGAATTTAACAAGGATACACGAAATGAAACATTCAAAATACTCGTTTGTAATCGTAGGAAGTGGAATAGCAGGGCTATATGCAGCTATAAAACTTTCTAAAGAAGCAAAAGCACCTGACGGAATTTTGGTCATCACAAAATCCACACTCTCTGAGTCCAATTCAAAATATGCTCAGGGCGGAATGGTTTGTGTTCTGCCTGAGAATAAACTCGATTCTTGCACGATGCACATTGAAGACACAATCAAAGCAGGGGCAGGACTTACAAACTATGATGTTGCAAAATTCATTTCACAAAACAGCGCAAAAGTCCTTGAACAACTTCTTTCTTATGGTGTCAATTTTGACCGTGACGAGAATAACAAACTGATTTTCACAAAAGAAGCAGCACACAGTGTCAACAGAATACTTCACGCAGGCGGTGATGCAACGGGTTTTTGCATCGAAAATGCACTTTCAAAAACAATTCGTGAACAATTAAACATATCTATTTATGAAAAATCAATAGCAGTTGAACTGCTAACTGATAAAAATGGTGAGTGCAAAGGGTTAATTTCCTTTAACACTGAAACAGGGGAATATGAAGCGGTTGAATCAAACGCAGTAATTCTTGCAACCGGCGGTTCAGGCCAGTTATACAAATATACAACAAACCCCGACATCACAACCGGTGACGGAGTTGCGTTAGCATTCAGAGCAGGCGCAAAAATTCAGGATATGGAATTTATCCAATTCCACCCAACAGCATTTTCTATCGGTGAAAAAGGAACAATGTTTTTGATTTCTGAAGCCGTCAGAGGAGAGGGCGCAACACTCGTTGACCAAAACGGCAACAGATTTATGCAGAAATATGACGAAAGACTTGAATTAGCACCGAGAGACATTGTTACAAGAGCCATTTACAAGGAAATGAAAGAGCAAAACCTCAAAAATGTTTGGCTTGATGCAACACACATTTCGGAAGAAAAATTCTCAAAGAGATTCCCGACAATTTATCAAACCTGCAAAGAGTATGGAATTAATCCTTCAAAAGATTATATCCCTGTTTCACCGGCAGCACACTACACAATGGGCGGAATAAAAACAGATATTCAGGCAAGAACATCTGTAAAAGGACTTTATGCAATAGGTGAAGCCGCATGCAGCGGACTTCACGGAGCAAACAGACTTGCAAGCAATTCTATTCTTGAATGTGTTGTTATGGCTTATGAGCTTGTTAATTTCCTCAAAACCATTGATACGGAAGACATAAACGAAAATGATGAAAAAATAAACGCAACCATCAAAGAATATGACAAAGAAATAAACAACGAAAACTTTGACTGTGAAAATGCTATCGACAATTTAAAAGAAATTATGTGGAAATATGTCGGAATAGTCAGAAACGCAGATGGTTTAAGCAAAGCAGAAAAAGAGATTTCAGAACTTCTTAAAAATTTCAAATATCAAACAAAATGCCCTGATTTAATGAACTATACGGTCAGAAATCTTTCAACAGTAGCAAATTTAATTATTTATATGGCTCAAATAAGAAAAGAATCAAGAGGAGCTCATTTCAGAGATGATTATCCTCTGACAGAGCCGACAGGAGTTTCAAACTGTGTTGATATCAACACTTTGAGAAAGGCTGCACTATGATTTTAAATAGATTTATGATTGAAAGTCATATAAGAAAAGCTTTAGCGGAAGATATTGGATTTTCTGACATCACAACAGATTCAATTTGTTCAGACAGCGACAGGATGAAAGTAAAACTCACTTCAAGAGTTGACGGTGTTCTTTGCGGAGTTGATGTTTTTTCAGCTGTTTTTAAGGTTTTAGACCCCTCAACAAAAGTTGAAATTCTGATGAAAGACGGAGACAGGCTCAAAAAAGGCGATGTTATTGCAACAGTTGAAGGAAGTGCAAGAGCCGTTTTAATCGGGGAAAGAACCGCACTCAATTACGTTCAGAGAATGAGTGGTATTGCAACAGAGACAAGAAAATATGCCGATTTAATCAAAGATTATAAAGCTGAAATTACGGACACAAGAAAAACAACCCCATGTTTCAGACTGTTTGAGAAATATGCAGTTTCTGTCGGCGGAGCAAGACTTCACAGATTTAATCTTTCTGACTGTGTGATGCTCAAAGACAATCACATTGCACTTGTCGGCTCACTCACCGCAGCAGTAAACAAAGTCAGAGAAAAACTTTCACATACCCACAAAATCGAAGTCGAATGCGACACACTTGAACAGGTCAAAGAAGCCGTCAGTGCAAAAGTTGATATTATTATGCTCGACAATATGACTATTGATGAGATTAAAGAGGGTGTCAAAATCATTGACGGAAAGGCAATTGTTGAAGTCAGCGGAAATGTTTCTATTTCAACAGTTGAGGATATAGCCAAATGCGGTGTTGACGTTATTTCATCAAGCGCAATTGTTGCAAAAGCCAACCCGCTTGATTTAGGACTTGATGCTTAATTCTTTTTTTGCCAATATTAAAATAACTTTTGTTCATCTTGCGAAAGAATATTACCAAAATTTTTAAACAATTTATATAGTACCAAGCCTATTAAAAGCGATAAAAGACAATTGCATATAAAACACATAGGTAATTTTATATATACATTTAATGGGAAGTCTTTAAAAATATATATAATTGAGGAACTAATGCCTTGTGATGCATAGAAAAATATAGCTTTTTGTCCTATACCAGTTAAAAAGTTTTCTTTAATTTCTCTTTTTAATATTAATATTAAACCAATTGATAATAGTGATGCCAAAATATATGGTAATTGTACAACAGGGAATTTGTAATTCTGCAAATACAAATCTATATGATTAATATTTAAAATCATTAA